>Ga0302286_10001711_pt1 | contig 15986 bp, 12 predicted proteins | sample III_Fen_E2_3_FD_198765 | JGI IMG/M metagenome (GOLD analysis project Ga0302286, IMG submission 198765) | Peat permafrost microbial communities from Stordalen Mire near Abisko, Sweden - III_Fen_E2_3 | ecosystem: Environmental > Terrestrial > Soil > Wetlands > Permafrost | place: Sweden: Abisko...
AGCGAACCTGAGAAGCGGTTTACAAGTTTTGAAGCCCGCAATCCGGTTGGAAGCTATTGCACCACATTTCAGGTTCCGGCTGGCTGGGATGATAAACTGGTATTCCTCAATTTTGACGGGGTACAATCGGCCATATATGTCTGGATTAACGGCCAAAAGGTGGGATATAGTGAAAACTCCATGTCGCCTGCCGAATTTGATATTAACAAATACATACAAAAGGGCGAAAACAAACTGGCTGTTGAAGTTTACAAATGGTGTGATGGAAGTTATCTTGAGGATCAGGACATGTGGCGCCTGGCAGGAATATTCAGGGACGTGGACTTGATCGTCAGGCCAAAAACATTTATTCAGGACTATTGTGTTCAGGCTATACCTGGTAAGGATTTCAACAGTGCCTCCGTCAGTCTGAAACTGAATCTTGAAAACCGATCAGGAATTGATACAAAAGGCTTGATAGTTGAGGCACGCCTGTCAGGTTTTTCAGTCAAAGGAAACCCATTGGAAATACCGCTTTCTCAAAAGGATATCATCCTGAGAAGCAATTCATCACGAAGCATTGAGATGAACGCAGAGATGATTAGTCCCCTTTTGTGGTCGGCGGAAACTCCTGACTTGTATGAATTGAATATCTACCTGAAGAACGATAAAAATGTGATTACAGAAACTGCAACTTGTCGTTTTGGAGTACGGAAAATTGAAGTTCAGGGTGATATTTTTACCATCAACGACAAAGCAGTGAAGCTTAAAGGTGTAAACCGGCACGAGCAGCATCCCCGGACAGGCAAGCATGTTGACCGGCAAACAATGGTTCGCGATCTGGAATTGATGAAGCAGGCGAACATCAATTTGATCCGCACCTGCCATTATCCGGACGATCCATTGTTTTACGAACTATGCGACCAATATGGCTTTTATGTGATGGATGAAACCAATCAGGAATCGCATGGCTTTGGGATAGGAAATAAGGTGATGGGCGATGACCCGGTATGGAAAAAGGCACATGTAGACCGTGCTGTTGCCTTGGTTCAGCGGGACAAGAACCATGCATGCGTAGTTTTCTGGTCCCTTGGGAATGAAGGAGGAAGAGGCCGCAACCTGGTCGCAATGGCCGACACCATCAAAAAGATCGATCCTTCCAGACTTATTTATTCTGATACGCAACGTAATGTGTCGGCTATATACGACGAAGGCTACCTTCACCCCGATACGCTGAAGAAATTAGGAGAGCGGATTAAAGACAAACCTGTATTTATGAGGGAATATGCACACGTTATGGGCAATTCGGGTGGTAATTTACAGGAATACTGGGATGTAATATATGCCGACCCCAGTCTGGCAGGTGCAGCTATTTGGGAATGGGTCGATCAGGGACTTGCCCGAAAGAAAGATGGTTCTCCACTGAAATACGGTGAAAATCCAGCAAGCCTTCAACTGAAGGATGATGAATACTGGGCATATGGCGGCGATTTTGGTGATCAGCCCAACAATGGAAATTTTTGCATCAAAGGTCTTGTTGCCTCCGATAGGGTGCCCTATCCGCATTATTACGAAGTGCAAAAAGTGTATCAGCCGGTAGTCTTTGAACTCAATGATGCCACTATTCCCACAGTGAGGGTAATTAACCGTTATGATTTTCTTCCGTTGAGTCATATTGATCTTGTATATGAATACCTGTCAAACGGCAAATCGATTCAAACAGGAATCGTTGACGGCAACGCTATTCTACCCGGTCAATCAGCAGAAATCAATATTCCGGCACTAAAAGCAACTGATCCTTCGAATCCGCAAATTTGCCTCAACTTATATGCCAAATTGAAAAAGGCCAACTGCTGGGCAGCTGAAGGGTATTGCATCGCCCGCGAGCAGTTTGTATTGAAACCGTTCACGGCTCATGGCATTGTTGCTTCAGCAAATGATCTGCAAGCCAAAGAAAATGACACTGAAATTCTGGTTCAGAACGAATGGTTTCGGGCTACTTTCAGCAAAAAAACAGGTTCATTGGTGAACTGGAAGGTTAAAGATAAGGAATTGCTGATTGGTCAGCTGGAACCTTATTTCTGGAAGACGCCAAATGACAACCAAAAGAACAGCGGTTTTGTGCGTGAACAGGGAAAGTGGAAGACCGCCGGAGAGAAACGTACTGTCGAAGCAGTTGAATTGGTCAAAAACGACGGAATTGTTTCCATTCACTTCAAAATGAAGCTGTCCGATATTGGAGCATCCTATCAACTCAGTTATCGTCTGAACGGTGATGGAAAAATACAGGTAAATGCAGACTATTTACCGCTCTGTGACACCATTCCGCTGATTCCTAAATTTGGAATGCGCATGCAGTTGCCCGCAGATTTCAACCGTATTAATTGGCTGGGCCGGGGACCCTGGGAAAACTATCCGGACCGGAAAACAGGATCGCTGGTGGGGATCTACGAATCAACACTTGAAAACTTCATCACCAATTATCCGGCTCCACAGGACAATGCCAATCGCTGCGATGTCAGCTGGTTCATGTTTTCTGAGCAGTTTGGAAGCGGCATAAAAGTAACAGGTTTGCAGCCGTTGTGTTTTCATGCATGGCCTTATACTGAAGACGACCTCGAAAAGGCCAGACATCCATTTGATTTACCAAAACGCGATTTCATTAACCTTAACATCGACCTGAATATTCATGGGGTAGGCGGAAACGATACCTGGGGTGCCAAAACGATGGAGAAATATACGATCAACGGAAATAAGCCAAACAGTTATGGGTTCGTGATGGAAGTTCAGTAAAAATAAAAAAATGAATAAGTCAATGATTAATTCACACAAAATCATAATAATGTTAAAGAAGCGGTACTTCTTTCAACGCATGTATTGTCATTATATGGAATATCTCTTTGGTTGCTAATGGCTTATCGTTTCAGATGATGGACTGAGCAAAATAAAAGAAACAGCTAATGATTATGGTTTGAGTGCTACCTAATGCTAACAATTACTGCCCTTAACTTTCAAATGTTAGTGATTTTGTTAGTCCAAAAACAAAAAGAGCTATAACTATTAGGTTATAACTCTCTGTTTATTTGGGTGGAGAATATCGGAATCGAACCGATGACCTTTTGACTGCCAGTCAAACGCTCTAGCCAACTGAGCTAATCCCCCATAATTTCATTTCACCTTTTGTATTGGGAATCGAACCGATGATCTTCCCGATTCCAATCGGGACGCTCTGGTACCGAACACTCGGGAAGCTAATCCCCCATAGGAGGCGACAAATATAAGAATATTTTTAAACCACAATGAGTTGACTCAACCGAAAATTAAAGTCTTCATCCAAATAAATCAAAACAAATTTCTAATTTGCCGGATTTTGCCGGAAAGGCACAGAAAATGAGGCAGCTTTAAAATTATTAGTATTAATATTGGTAAAAAATAAACGACATTAAAACTTATTATTTACATGAGTTAAAAGGCAAGAGTACCTGGTTCTTGAAGGTTTTGGATAATTCACAATTATCGTAAGTTTTAATATTGGCACAGTAAAAAATCCAACTGTCAGATTATTCGTACCGGTCCGGATAGATGATAGTTAATAATGAGTACATTCAAAGAATCTGATGAGGTCAATATTGACGATGGATTTATCAAATCTGAATGGCAAAAAACGCATTGATTTTACTGATTGTCTTCTTAATTGCAGGATGTAATTCCGTGGAAAGCAGCCGAATATTAACCAAAGAAAACACCCGAAAAGGGGAGGTCTTATTTAACTCTGTCGGCTGTTCCACCTGTCATGCCTTATCGGGAGAAGCGAGATACGGACCTTCCCTGAATTCGATTCTTAATACTGAAGTCATTGTAATTCAGGGAGGCAAAGAGCATACTGTAAAGGTAGATCGCGCTTACATCAAAAGATCGATTCAAGATCCTGATCTGGAGAAAGTAGCTGATTTCAAAACCAGGAAAATGCCCAAACCATCGCTCTCACAGGAAGAAATTGATCAAATTGCCGATTACCTGATTTTCATCAATTCGAAATAAAAAGATATTCCATTTTGCAGAGACGGAACGTCTTTCCGGATGGAAAAGTATTCAGGCTTCCCGATCCAAGGGTTAAAACGATTCGCCAAAACTCACATAAAAGCCGGTCTGATCATTGCTTCCAACCGCATAATCAAACCTTAAACTGGTATTCTCCTTCTTGTCAACCAGGAATCTTAACCCCATGCCGAGGTTAGGCTTGGCAGTTAACTGAGAAGTAAACTTAAAGTCAGGATAGATGGCAGAAACTCCTCCAAAGGTTGCCAGTCCGATTTTCCAGAATAGATTCAGCCGATATTCCAGCTGTAAAGAGGTCAGGTTCCTGTCCCTGTATCTTCCGTAATAATAACCCCGGACCAGTTTATCTCCGCCCATAATCGAATAGTCATAGAATGGTGGAGTATTTATGATGGAAGACTGGTAAAAACGACCGGCAATCGTCTGGTTTCGTTTTTGTCCCCAACTATAATACTGACGCACATCCAGAGTGATCTGGTCATAAAACGATTCACTATATTTAAACGCATTGATAAGCTTGAGATAGCTGCCCCTGGAAGGTGTGAGAATATTGTTTCTTGAATCTTTTGACAGTATCAGTTTAAGCCCCCAATTCGATTCATCTTTCAATTCAGGATAGATCAAATTCGGACTATAATAACTTAGGTCACCGAAATTGTAATAGTTGAGCCCAATACCAGCGAACCACCTTTTATTAATATTTTTCAGCAGGTCAATGTCAACTTTTATCCGGGTACTTTCAAAGTTGACTTCTCCAGAATTGGGTGTGTGATCGCCAATTCCATAATAGAGGTCCGGGTATTTTGAATAATGGAGCAATCCCTGGGTAAACCAGGCTTCGTCTTTAAAAAAGTAGTTCCATTCCGTTTCCAGGATAATCTGTTTATTCCAGGTATAATTGAATTCAACTTTGGAATTGGAAGATCTCGTCATGCTGTCCTGATAAAGGTTTATCGTAAACAGGGAAACCACGCCTATGTAAGTCTTTGTTTCCGGGGAGTATCCGAAGGTTGGGACAGGTAGTATTTTTACTTTTTTGACTTTGATACTGTCCTGTGAAAATAGGTTTTGCCCGGTTAAAATGTATAACAGGATAAAAAAGACAGTTTGTCTGATGCGATTCATAGGTTCGATAGGTTTCATTCGAAAGGAATGGCGCCAAAGATATTAAAATAACAATTTCAACCTTTTAAATTTTTCAGGATGTGATGGGTTACCGAATTGGCGGTTCATCCACAGGTAATTACTATTTTGAGTTGAACACATACCATACCCGTGCAACCAGGATAGAAAGTTGGTTGTATTATTATTTTTACAATAACATATTTAATCTGGGTAAAAGAATTTTAGATTTCTTTTATCAGAGGCTTTGTGTTTACCTGCGGAATAATCAGACCCGGCAGGTTCTATACATGTCCCAGTACCTGGTGTGGCTGGTATAGTTCTTCCAGACAGGTAATTTCATCAACAGTTAAGCGAACCGATACAGCTGCCACGGCATCATCCAAATGTTCCATTTTGCTTGCTCCAATGATGGGCGATGTGATGACCGGCTTACTGAGCATCCATGCCAGGGCAACCTGTGCCTCAGGAAGTCCTTTTTGCGAAGCTATTTCAGACAGCCGGTTGACTATATTAAAATCTGAATCGGCATACAGCTTTTTCCCAAATTCATCCGTCTGCGCCCGTAAGGTCTCATTCCTCTCTTTTGTTCGCTTTCCGGTTAAAAGGCCACGGGCTAAAGGAGACCAGGGGATTACAGCTATTTTCTGATCGGCACACAACGGAAGCATTTCCCGTTCTTCCTCCCGGTAGATGAGATTATAATGAGGTTGCATGGAAACAAACCGGGTCCAGCCATGAAGGTCGGCAGTGTATAACGCCTGAGCAAATTGCCAGCTATACATGGATGAGGCCCCAATGTAGCGGGCTTTTCCTGCTTTCACAATATCGTGAAGGGCTTCCAGTGTCTCTTCAATGGGTGTATGATAGTCCCAGCGGTGAATCTGGTAAAGATCGATATAATCGGTCTTTAATCGACGCAGACTGGCATCAATGGAACTCATAATGTGCTTGCGAGAGAGTCCCGAGTCATTGGGCGCATCGCTCATGGCACTAAACACCTTTGTGGCGATGACTACTTCATCGCGTCTGTCAAAATCTTTGAGTGCCGATCCCAGCACTTCCTCACTGGTCCCAAAGGAGTATACATCTGCCGTGTCAAAAAAGTTAATCCCCAGTTCCAGGGCTCTTTTGATAAATGGCCTGCTCTGCTCTTCATTTAAAGCCCACTGCCACCGTTCTGTTTTTTTGCCGTAGGTCATGGCACCCAAACAGATCCTGGATACCTTCATCCCTGTGTTGCCGAATCTTACATATTCCATGGGTTTAATAATTTAAAAGTGAATATCCTGGGTGAAATGCTGATTTAACAAAACCCGGGTCAGTAATGTTTAGTTGTTAAGTTGTTATTTATTTCATTGATCCCGGATATTTCAGAACAACTGATTTCTGATGATAATCAACTTCGGCTACCAAAACACCGCAAACGGACGCAATATTCTCCTAACTCCCGGGGTTCATGGTATAACGGAACTACCTTATCGAACGATAAGGTCCCGGAAAGATATCTGTCGGGATAAATCATTACCCAACTTCACTCCCACTTAAAATGCGTACTTCAGTTTTTGCAGGATTATTCTATATCTTTGACGCCTGAACAACTCAACAAAGTTTCATGAAAAGAAGGACTTTTGTTGGAAAGGAATAAAGATATGATTGAAAATTCTCCAGTTATGGAAACGGCAGTTCTGGTTGGCCTGATCACTAAAAATCAGGATGAATCACAGGCAAAAGAATATTTGGAAGAGCTGGCGTTTCTGGCCGATACAGCAGGAGCCGAGGTGAAGAAACATTTTTTACAACGACTGGATATCCCCAATCACGCTACCTTTGTGGGTACCGGTAAATTGGAGGAGATTGGCGAATACGTCAGGGCTCACGAAATAGGATGTGTCATTTTTGATGATGACCTGAGTCCAACCCAGCTGCGCAATATAGAGAAGGCCCTTGAATGTAAGGTGCTCGACCGTACCTTCCTCATTCTGGATATTTTTGCACGACGGGCACAAACGGCTAATGCCAAGACCCAGGTTGAACTGGCCCAATACCAATACATGCTTCCAAGGTTGACCCGTTTATGGACTCACCTTGAACGTCAGCGCGGAGGAATCGGAATGCGCGGCCCCGGTGAATCTCAGATTGAGACCGACCGTCGTATCATTCTTGATAAAATAGCCCTGCTGAAAGAGCAGATGATTAAGATTGACAAACAGAAGTCGACACAGCGTAAAAACCGCGGCAGAATGGTTCGGGTAGCCCTGGTCGGCTATACCAATGTGGGCAAATCGACCATGATGAACCTGCTTTGTAAATCGGATGTCTTTGCTGAAAACAAACTCTTTGCCACGCTCGATACCACTGTACGTAAAATGGTGGTGGGGAACCTTCCTTTTCTGCTGGCCGATACGGTAGGATTTATCCGTAAATTACCTCACGGGCTGGTCGAATCGTTCAAGTCAACCCTGGATGAAGTGCGTGAATCAGATATCCTGATGCATGTGGTAGATATTTCACACCAGGGCTTCGAAGAACAGATCGAAGTGGTTAATCGTACCCTAAGTGAAATCAATGCAGGAGATAAACCGATGATTTATGTCTTCAACAAAATTGATGCCTTTACCTATGTTGAAAAGCACCAGGATGACTTAAGTCCGCGCACAAAGAAAAATGTATCGCTCGAAGAATGGGAAAACAGCTGGATGTCAAAAAACAATACCCCTTCCCTGTTCGTTTCGGCCACTAAAAAACTGAATATCGAGGATTTGAAGAGAACACTTTACGAAGAAGTGAAGAAAATACACATCACACGATTCCCTTATAACGACTTCTTGTATGATGAGAATTGGACGGTAAAGATTGAACAGCCAGAATAGGAGAAAGAAAAAAGGAAGTACCTGTCGATTCTATTCAGCAGTCTTTTCCTCTTTCCTTATTCCTTTCTTATTTAATCTCCCCGTTTTTGATCAGCCATTCGGCAATCTGAACTGCGTTAAGTGCAGCGCCTTTTTTAATCTGATCGCCCACACACCAGAAGGTCAGACTCTTAGGGTTTGATACATCCTTTCGGATACGGCCCACATAAACATCATCCTTGCCTGAAACAAACAAAGGCATCGGGTATTTTTTCTCAGCCGGATTGTCCAAAACAGTCAGTCCTTCCGTTTTCTCCATGGCTGATTTTACATCCTGAATATTCAAGGCCTCTTCAGTTTCAACCCAAATGGCTTCTGAATGTGCGCGGGCTACTGGAATACGAATGCAGGTAGCGCTCACTTCGGCATTCGTGTGCATGATCTTCTTGGTCTCCCAGTTCATTTTCATTTCCTCTTTGGTGTAATCATTTTCGAGGAACACATCAATCTGGGGGATCACATTCATGGCCAGCTGGTAAGGGAACTTCTTGATGGTTGGTTCTTCACCTGAGGCAACCTGCTGAATCTGGGTCTCCAGTTCGGCTATGCCCTGCGCTCCTGCACCACTGGCAGCCTGGTAGGTAGCCACATGCACACGAACGATTTTTGACATATCGTTTACCGGTTTCAAAGCCACCACCATTTGAATGGTTGAGCAATTTGGATTGGCAATGATATTACGCGGACGAACTTTGGCATCTTCAGGATTTACTTCAGGAACAACCAGCGGTACATCGTCATCGTAGCGGAAAGCGCTTGAATTATCGATCATGATGGCGCCGTATTTGGTGATTGTATCGGCAAATTCCTTCGAAATGGATGCTCCTGCAGAGGTTAAGGCAATGTCGATATCCTTAAAATCATCGTTATGCTTCAGTTCCTTAACGACCAGCTTTTTCCCTTTGAATTCATATTCATTACCGGCCGAACGGCCTGATCCAAACAATACCAACTCATCGAGCGGGAAACTTCTTTCAGCAAGAACTTTCAGGAATTCCTGACCCACCGCACCACTTGCACCTACTACAGCAACTTTCATTTTGATAATTTTTTAAGAAATAATATACTTCCTTCAATAGTCTTTGGATATTTGATCAAATCTCACTAACTTAATTCATATTTTCAAAATCCACTCTTAAAGAAGGTGTAAAAATAATTGTTTGCTTTTAATTTATCCTAAAATGGCAAGATTAATTTTTATTTTAGCAATAATCATTGTCTATTTTTTAACAACTGTAAGCAAAAATACGTTTGCCAACAAATATTCGATTTTTGATTCATACCCACTGAATACTGTTTTGGCCGATAAAGATACGATCTCCACCCTCTTTCAGGATGATTTTGAGAAAGGAAATCTTTTGGGATGGAAACAAACAGAGGAGTGGGAAGTTTCGTCCACTGAAAAAATAGCAGGAGTATATTCACTGAAGCATTTGACAAAGGCCACCAGTGGGTTGAGTTCTATATACCATTCCATCGCTGCAAATTGCAACTTGGTTGATCTGGAATGGTCATTTAAGCTGAAAAACGGGAACTGGGATCCTTCAGCATCCAACCGGTTCTGGTTTTACCTGACAGCTGACACTATCCAAACAAACCTTATTAATGGCTGGACAGCAGGGATTAATCTTACCGGGAACAGCGATTTGCTTGAACTCTGGCGAATACGAAGCGGGAAGCCTGACAGCCTCATTATTCAAACCGACCTGGACTGGAACAATTCCATGTCGATTGCAATTGATGTAAAACGAAACGCACAGGGAACCTGGTCGCTAGCTTACAGGAAGGAAGGAGAAAACGTTAGCAAAACCTATTCAGGAACTGATCTTGTGGTTCCCAGTTTCAGGAATATCGGGGTTTGCTTTAACTATACCCCTACCCGGGCCGGATTACTGTGGATCGATGATATTTCTGTTAAACTCAGCCCGGCTGATGTTTTCATACAAAAACTCAGGGTCATTAATTCTCAAACGATTTCCCTGACCTTTAACAAGCCTGTTAACCAATCCTCCCTTCAACTGAATAATTTCAAGCTTACGGATGAAAATAATCTTGCTATTCCCATTCTCGGGATTATACCAGACAAGGAATCCAATCAGATCATTGAAGTTCAACTTGGAAAAGTCAATGGAGTTCAGCTGAGCCTATGCGTTTTGGGGGTAACCGACTATTCTGGCAAAACAATGAATCCGATAACCCTATCCTTTCCCTTTAGCTTTTTACCTGAGGCAGGATCGGTTCTGATCAACGAAGTATTGTTTAACCCGCCTACGGGAGGTGCCGATTTTGTTGAGCTTGTAAACGTATCAGAGACCCCGGTATCGGTCCATCATCTAAAACTGGCTGCCCGAAATGACACCCTTGCCTTGAAACAAATTTATGGGCTTAGTACATCGACAAGGTTTTTGTATCCTGGACATTACCTGACTTGTACTAAAGATCCCCAGTTGGTCATTCCATTCTATATCTCGAATGATCCTGAAACATTTTGTATCCTAAAGTCCTTTCCAAGCTATCCTGATGATGCAGGAACGGTGGTTCTTTTAAACGATTCGATGGTAGTGCTTGATGAATTCAGCTATACGGCCAAAATGCATTCCCCCTTCCTGGCGAACTTAGATGGAGTTTCGCTCGAACGCATTTCTTTGGATAAACCAACTTCTGATCGCAGTAACTGGACTTCAGCAGCAAGTTCAGAAGGATTTGCAACTCCAGGACTCCCTAATTCGCAAACGGATATCAACAGCGAAGCAAAGGAAAATATTCTTACTGAGCCACAGGTATTCTCGCCAAACGGGGATGGATTTAATGACCAACTGACCATTCGTTTCAGTCTGGATAAACCCGGATACATTGCCAATGTCAGGATCTTTGATGTACTTGGCCGACCCGTGAAATTCCTTGTAAAGAACCAATCACTTGCACAGGAAGGCAGCTGGATATGGAATGGAGACAGTGATTCGAATCATAGGCTCAACCTTGGAGTTTACATCATACTGGTAGAACTGTTTGATCGAGAAGGTCATACAAAAACATTTAAGAAAACATGTACCCTGACTGACCGGTTGAATTGATAAAACCTGTTTTACGGCAGATCACCTAAATTTTCATTACAAAACTCTCTAATGCATAAGTTATTTATGTATGTTTGTTCTAAATTCAATTTAATGGGAACAAATCAATTGTATAAAGGAAGTCTGTCAACCATTATCCTAAAGCTTTTAGGCGAAAAAGGACGAATGTATGGTTACCAGATTACGCAGGAGGTAAAAGCCATTTCGGCCGGTGAATACATGATTACTGAAGGTGCGCTTTACCCCATGCTGCATAAATTGGAGGCACAGGGAATGCTCACTGTCGAGATTGAAATGACCGGCAACCGAATGAGGAAATACTATTCAATTACAAAAAACGGCAAAAAGGAAGTAGTTGACCGAATGACTGAAATGGAATCGTTTATCCGTAACATGCAAAGCTTGCTGAACCCCAAAATCGACCTGGCATGAGAAACACTCAGTTAACCCTGGAACAAATTGAATTGATATACGATTTCTGCTATAATCACGATGTCCTGGAATATGAAATCCAAACAGAGTTGGTCGATCATTTGGCAACTGCTGTTGAGAAACAAATGTCCGAAAAACCTGAGTTAGCTTTCAAAGAGGCTCTGATTGATGCTTTCTATCTTGACTTTGGTATTGATGGATTTAAGGAAATTGTGAAAAGCAAAAGACAATCATTCAGAAAGCAGTATGACCAACTCTTTCTGCAGTTTCTTGGCTCATTCTTCCAACTGCCCAGGATTGTTCTGACACTGGCCCTAATCCTGACTTTATATATAGCCTTGCATTATCTGGATCAACGACGAATCATCCTGATAATTTCTGCAAGTATCCTGGTTGTCTTTTATTTGTTGTTCGGAATGCTTGATTTTCTTACCAACAGATTCAAAATTAAACTAAAGAATAATGAAAAATCGTTTCTGATTGTAGGTTACTTCAATCGGTTAAAGTCGCTTGTAAATAGCAGTGGAGGAGTACTTTATTTTGTGATGATTTTCTTTTTTAAACCTTTTAGAAGCCCTCAAACAGCAGGAATCGATTTATTGGGGAGCACATTGATTGTTTTACTTTTCATCTCCTATTATGCACTCATGTTCTATATGCCCAAATTGGTGAAACAGCATTTTAATGACCAATTTCCTCAATTCGTTAAATCCTGAGTATGGAAACCCGTAAACTATCCCAGGAACAAATTGACAATCTCTTTAAGCTTTGCGAATTCCAGAACGTATACTATTACGATGTTCAAATAGAACTGGTCGATCACATGGCCTCGGCTATTGAAGCACTTTGGGAAATCCACCCTGAAATGCCCTTTGAAGAGGCTGTTTTTCAGGTCTGCGAGCAATTTGGTGTTGATCCTTACTTTAATGCCGCATATCAGTCAATGCTTCCAACGATTTCCGGGGATCATTTTAAGGGAGAATCCGGTTTCGATGCCATAAAAGAGGCAAAGGAAAAGGAGCTTCGTAGAAAATACGATCGTTTACAGTGGAAGTACATCGGAGAGTTTTTCCAATTGCCCAAAATCATCCTGACCCTCGCCATAACATTTACGTTGTATTTCATTCTCCGGCTTTCAAACAACGACATCATGGTAAGCTATGTCATTCAATGCATCTATATTGTTTCCATGGCTGTTTATTTAATCTTTATTTATCCCAAAAAATTCAGACTTACTATTGTTGATGAAAAATCCTTCCTGCTATACGATCAATTCAAAACAATACGAAGATCAGCTATCGGCACTGGCCTTTCTGCCTATAATATAGTCGCGCTGTTTAGTAATTTCAGCCACAAAAAGTTCTTTTCCCCTTTATCAAATTACATTAACTTAGAGCTTTTAACTGCCTTTATAATCACATTATTCGGCATTATGATAGTAGCTTTATGTGTGTATACCCCTCAACGCGTAAAAGAAGACTTTACCCGCGAATTCCCTCAATTTGTAAAATCCTAAAGCCATGATTACACGAAAGCTTTCTTCGGAGCAGGTGGAATCTCTTTTTACATTTTGCCGCAAACACTTCGTGAATCAGTATGATTTACAGATTGAACTGGTTGATCACATGGCTTCATCGATTGAAGAACAGTGGAAAAATAATCCAAAATTGTCATTCGAGGATGCACTGAACAATACCTTCGGGAAATTTGGAATCTTTGGATTCGCCAAAGTCAGGGAACAAAAACAAAAGGCTCTGGAAATCAAGTACAAAAATCTCCTGATCAAATACACCCTTGAATTTTACCGATTACCCAAACTCATTTTAACATTGGGCTGTACACTAATATTTTTCACGCTAATCAGGATTATTCCTAATCCACTCTGGGTGATCATTCCCTATTTCTTCGCTCTGGCAGGTCTGATTATTTATTACATGTATTGGCTTTACCCAAAACATTATAAGATTAATATAAAAGAAGGGATGTCGTTTATGCTGCTCGATTATCTGAAAGGTAAACAGTTCACAGCTGCATTGGTACTCCAGATTCCTATTCTAAGTTTTAACATCTCAAATTTTATGGATTATCATTTGTTGAGACTCAGTATCCCGGCACTGATTATTTCATTCCTTTTGATTTTACTGACCATATTTTTATACATTAGTCTTTTCAAACTTCCTATAAAAGTACGGGAGCATTTTATCGAACAATTCCCTCAATTTATTATTGTCTGAATTGTAATTATGCTTAACATTTGCAAACCAATAACCCAAATCAAACGAATACTTCTATGAACCAAAACCTATTTTCATTGGCATGGCGTGAAGCCGTCCGATCGGCTTACTGGGGCAAGAGCCTGGCAACCACAATCGGGTTGGGTTTTCTGTCCATCTATTTTTCGGTAAGCTTTCTAGTATTGGGTTTTGCCATTCCTGAGCTTCTGATTAAGAATTTTCCGAATATAGATCCTATAAGCAAGTTCAACAGCATTATACTGGCCTACTTTGCCATCGACCTGATAATTCGTCAGCTGATGCAAAAGCTACCTACTGTTAGTTTCAAACCCTTACTCTTACAGAATATACGTCGCAGGAAAATAGCCAATTACCTGCTGACACGTTCGGTATTCAATTTTTTCAATGTATTGCCATTCTTTTTAGTGCTCCCTATTACTTTTACACTGGTTGCTTCAACGCATTCGGGCCTGGCAACACTGAGTTGGTTCCTGGCTATTGGCATTCTAATCTTCTGTAATCATTTTCTCGCCATCTACCTGAAATGGCGCTTTAACGAGGCCGAGTATGGATTCTTTATCTTCCTTGCAGGTCTCGCCTGCTTGTTTGCAATCAATCATTTTGGTATAATCGATTTGTCAGGAGGATTGGGTAAACTGCTCGACCTGGTGTTGGTTTATCCGGCCCTGGTCCTGTTAATCGCTGTGTTGCCTTTACTGTTCTATTACCTGAATGTACAGTTTCTGCTTAGCCGGATGTTTCTGAATCTGGTCTCAGAAAAGCAAAAGGCCGAAACTGTTCGTGACTATACATGGCTGAACCGTATGGGCGAAACCGGCCGTTTTATCGCTCTTGAACTTCGGCTGATCTGGCGCAACAAACGTCCCCGCTCACTTGCCATGATGACAGTACTCATGTTTGGCTACGGCTTGCTTATTTACAGGAGCGAACCCGGGAAAGAATTACCCGAATTTGTATTTATTCTGGGCGGCGTCTTATTGGTAGGCATGTTTTCCATTTCATACGGGCAGTTTTTCCCCGCCTGGCACAGCAACTATTTTTCGATGCTCATGTGTCAGCGCCTGAAGATGAAACAATTTTTGAAATCGTTTTACATGTTGGTGACCGTCGTCTCGGTAGCCTGCTATTTTATAACCTTACCTTACGCACTGATGCACACCAAGGTCATTTACACACACCTTGCCATGTTGCTTTACAATTTAGGAGTAAACATACCAATCATCTTCTTTATTGGATTGTACAGTAAGAAAAGGCTCGATTTGAATCAGTCCTCGGTGATGAATTACCAGGGAGTGGGCGCCTCGCAATGGCTGGCAGGATTGCCCATGATGTTGGGTCCGATCTGTTTATTCTATTTGTTTAAACTGGCTTTTGGCACCGTCGGTGGCTACATCGGACTGGGAGCGATGGGGCTTACAGGAATTCTGTTCCATTCAGTAATCATAGATTATTTCTCCAGACAATACCTTAAGAAAAAACACGAGCTAATTAAAAACTACAAAAACTCCTGATCATGATACAGATACAAAACCTCATCAAGGCCTACAACAAAGAAATCGTCCTGAACATACCCGAACTGACTATCGAAAAAGGAGAGATTTTCGGATTGGTTGGCAACAACGGTGCAGGAAAGACCACCATGTTTAATATCGTGCTCGACCTGATTACAGCCAGCAAAGGACAGGTCATCAGCAAAGGAATCAACGTCCGTGAATCGGAAGACTGGAAAGATTTCACCGGGGCCTTTATCGATGAAACCTTCCTGATCGGCTACCTGACTGCTGAAGAGTATTTTGGTTTTATTGCCGGGTTGCGAAGGTTAAGTAAAACTGATACGAGCACTTTTCTTGAAGGATTCTCAGACTTCTTCAATGGAGAAATTATTGGAAAGAAGAAATTCATCCGTGATTTCTCGAAGGGGAACCAGAAGAAGGTGGGAATTGTAGCTGCACTTATGGGCAAGCCTGAAGTGGTTGTGCTCGATGAGCCCTTTGCCAATCTCGACCCCAGTTCGCAGTATAAACTGCGGAAACTGATCAAGGATTTTGCAGCCCAAAACGGCTCAACCTTCCTGATTTCGGACCACACGCTCGAAAACATAGCCGATGTAAGCACACGTCTGATCATCCTCGAGAAAGGCAAAATCGTCCGTG
>Ga0302286_10001712_pt1 | contig 15978 bp, 15 predicted proteins | sample III_Fen_E2_3_FD_198765 | JGI IMG/M metagenome (GOLD analysis project Ga0302286, IMG submission 198765) | Peat permafrost microbial communities from Stordalen Mire near Abisko, Sweden - III_Fen_E2_3 | ecosystem: Environmental > Terrestrial > Soil > Wetlands > Permafrost | place: Sweden: Abisko...
TAAATTTTGTTACGTGTGATCCAACCGCAGTAACCCGACCTACAATTTCATGACCGGGCACTATTGGCCACATGGTGTGTCCGAAATCATTTTTAATCTGGTGTAAATCGGAATGGCAAATTCCACAATAGAGAATTTCCATTTCTATATCATGATGCTGGAGTTCTCTTCTTTTAATGTCCATGGCATGAAGAGGATTTTCAACTGCTTCTTTACCAAATGCTTTCACTGTTTTCGTTTCCATAACTAATTAATTTATTATTTTGTTTTCCAATATTGCTTCATTAATACAACTCAATGCGTATAATGTTCGGGGGTAACTATCTATATTAATATAATTAATTCAATACCAGAATGTGACTATCTATTTATATTGAATTCATCAGCATTCATACCGAATCATTTGCAGATTTTTTTCTATATTTGAATAATAATTAAAAATATATCGTGATAATTGAAACACAACAATTCGGAGCTTTATTGATTCCATACTGTCTGATTAATTAATCAGCTTTAATTTTTTCAACCATTCCTCTATTTGGTCATCCGAATTATGTGCTGCGCTTCCACGGATAGCAATGCCTTCCAGAATTTTAGATTTCGGACATATCTTTTTCAAATCAAAGAGACTGTTTCCAAATCCACTGCCTTCGTGTGTACAAAAGGGTATAATGGTCTTGCCAGAAAAATCGTACTGCGATAAAAACACTTTTATTGCTTGCGGATAGGTATCCCACCAGTCGGGATAACCAATAAAAATAATATCATACTGTCTGATATTCTTTAATCTGTTTTTTAATTCAGGTCGGGAATCTGATTTTAATTCACGTTTAGCCAGATCAACTACAGCATCATAATCGGTAGGGTATGGTTTTACGGTTTTAATCTCGAAGAATTCACCGTCTACCTTTTTGCAAATATCATAAGCAACGGCTCGTGTATTACCACTGTGTGAAAAATAAGCTACAAGAATTTTCTTTTCGTTTGTCTGAGCATATAACTGAATGCCTGATATTAACAGAACCAGTAATATAATTGAAATAAGTTTTGTTTTCATTTTATTCGGGAATTACTTCGTTTAAACATTTTATCGCATTCAGCGTTCTTGGATAACCGATGTAGGGTAACAATTGTGTGGAGACGCTCAGCAATGTTTCTTTGTTATTGCCCACCTTCACATTGCCTGCTATATGGCCTTTTACCTGCGATTCTGTGCCTCCCATACTGATAAGCATCGAATAGGTAAGCAGTTCGCGGGTTTTCACCTCTAATCCGGCACGGGTATAATAATCGCCAAAGCAATTTGCTGATAGATAATGTTGGATATGAAGCTGGTTTTCAGGCGATGCTTCATACATTTTGTCAATCATTTCTCCGAAAATCTCTTTTTGCAACGCCAATCCTTTTTCCATACGGGTTTCAGGGGTGGAGGTCGATTGTCCTTCGAGCGGCAGCTTCACTCCGTGCTGTGTCAACACATCATTTGTGACATGAATAAAATCAATCACTTTGGCAATACCAACGTATGGAACCGACTGATAGAGAACTTCTTTGCACTCAACGGGAGTGATGCCTACATTAAGAGCCGCACCCAGCATGGCGCGATACTCAAACTGTGCCTGACAGGCAATTGTCGAAGCCAGAATCATCATCACACGGGTTTTTGTATCCAGATTACCATAACTGATTACTTCATCAAACGCAAAGTTATCGAAAACCTCTATCAATTCAGGGTCTGTTACTTTCAACGTCGATTTGTGATTCGGGAAAAGTTCTTCATGGTTTTTACCGGCAGTTTCACTTATACTCATAGTGTGCATTTTTGTTGCTGATTATTTACAGTGCAAAGGTAGTTCCAAATAATACAATCACTTGTTATATAAATTACGGGAATACATACCATTATTACTGAACCGTATTTATTCGCAATGCATCTTACCGAAGGAAACATTATCTTTGTATCGGATTAATATACAAGAATGCTATGGATGACCTATTAAAACTTGAAAGTGTTGCTCAGTATAATGCATTGGTGGGGCACGAAACCCTTCATCCTTTGGTAAGTGTAATTGATTTATCGAAAGCAAAGCCCAGAAAACTCAGACGCATGTATTATGGGGTTTATGCCATTTTCCTGAAGCAGATTAAATGTGGCGATTTACGGTATGGGCTAAAGAATTACGATTATCAGGAAGGAACATTGGTATTTCTGGCACCTGGTCAGGTGATTGGTGAAAATAAAGAGGAATATTACCAGCCGCAGGGTTATGCTTTGATGTTTCACCCCGATTTGATTCATGGTACCTCATTGGCTAAAACCATTCATGAGTATACTTTCTTTTCGTATGCTTCCAATGAGGCGCTTCACTTGTCGGAACAGGAAAAAAAGATTATTCTGGACTGTTTCTCAAAAATTGAGTTTGAAATGGCTCATGCTATTGATAAGCATAGTAAAAAGCTCATTGTTTCAAACATTGAGTTGTTCCTCAATTATTGTATGCGTTTTTACGACCGTCAATTTATTACCCGTGAAAATACGCATAAAGGCTCTCTTGAAAAGTTTGAATATCTGCTAAAAGAGTATTTTCAATCTGATAAACCCCAACTCTTAGGTTTGCCATCGGTAGGATATTGTGCCGATCAACTTAACCTATCGGCAAACTACTTCGGCGATTTAATCAAAAAGGAGACAGGGAAATCGGCTCAGGAGTATATCCACTTGAAAGTGATGGATATAGCGAAAGAGAGAGTATTCGACACCAGTAAATCCATCAGCGAAATAGCTTACGAATTGGGATTTAAATATCCTCAGCATTTCAGTCGTTTGTTCAAAAAACGTGTCGGTTACACGCCAAATGAATATAGATTACAACAGTAAAAGTGTACTTGATAATTTGGAAAATTTCAGATAACTACTTGCATCGTAAATAATGTAATTTTACACATTCCAGGTTGAGATAAATTCGTAACAAGAGGCAATAAAGAATAATGGGATTACCAATAAATAGATCAATCCCAAATCTCTCAGACTCGATTTTTGAATTCTGTATTTCCATATCAACCAGCCTTTTGTATGGTTGTGATGATAGAAATCAATGCCGCACTTCACTCCGGCTCCTGTTGCCAATGAATAAGGAATAAATTGAAGGAAGAGCACCAGAAAATAGTAGAACGCCGATTTGAATTCGGTCAACCGGCTTTGGTGCTTGCCGTCCACCGACACTATTCCTCCCACCCAACCTTGCATCGACACGGTTACATAGGGAATAAATATGCTGAATCCGCTAAATGTTTTTGGTACAGCACCTAAAAACAGGTTTTCACTAAAATCGATGAGGGCTGCTTTGAAATTATTGCCTTTCTGATAGTTGATAGATGCGTTATCGGTTTTTACGGCTACACCCACCAGTTTATCTCTTTGCGAAAGCGCAAAATTATTTCCGCTATGTGCCATCACAATCCCGATAAAGCAAGATACACAGTAAGTTATAAAGATAGTCAGTATCGGTATCCGGCATCGCATTACCGCTGCAACGATTAAATCCCAAAACTTTCTCATGGCGTAAGAATTAATTTGATTGTACTTCTATTATCTGCTCAATGTTGTTTCGATAGCTATTGTAATTCAACAATGTATTCGCCTTATTCGATTATCTCCATCTTTCTCATCAGAAACGAAGCATTGAGTTTTTTGCTGATGCCTTTTTTGAGTGTGTAATCGAAGATAAGCTGATCGTTGGTAAGCTCTACTTCAAAGCAGTGATTGGCCACAATGTCAGGGTATTTCTGTTCCAGTTCGCCAATCACCAAGTCGTGTGTGGCAATAATTACCACCGCCTGTTGGTTTATCAATTTTTCCAACAATCCCAACGAGCCGGTCTGTTTGTCCTTGGTATTGGTGCCGCGCAGTATTTCATCGAGAATCACCAGCGTGCGGGGGTGATGGTGCACATGGTCGATAATCTCTTTAAGCCGCACTAACTCTGCGTAGAAATACGATTCGTTGTTCGAGAGAGAATCCTGTATTTTTATACTCGACATAATATCGCAGGGCGAGAAACGAAACTCTTTGGCGCAGACCGGCGCTCCGTTCAAGGCAAGCAAAAGATTGACCGAGAGCGTGCGTAGAAAGGTGCTTTTTCCTGCCATGTTTGCTCCCGTAATAATAATCACCGAAGGCTTTCCCGCAAAGGCGATGGAGTTATTGATGCGGACTGACGGCGGCAATAAAGGATGTCCCATCTCCATGGCCTCAAAGGTAAATGTGTCGTTGGAGATTGTGGGGTACACCACCATTTCGCGGTTGTTGAAAGCAAAGGTGGCAAAGCTTATCAGTGCATCCATTTCAGCCAGAGCCGACAACCACGTTGTCACTTGTGCTTTGTGCAGTGTTTTCCACGCCACCAACTTTCCATAGATATGTATGTCAAAGAGAAATATTGCATTCAGCACAAAGACAATCAGCACATTGTCGCGTATATCAAAGAGATTGAGCAGCTTAAACAACGCAGCTAATGCACGGCTTGCCTTATAGTGTCCGCTGGAGAATTGCTGTTGGAGTTCAATAAGATAAGGCGATTTAAACTCTTCGTTTTCAATAGATTTGAACAGTGTGGTGTATTTTTCAAATGTTTTAGCCACATGCGCCAGTTGCGAGTGTGCGCTACTAATCTTTTTGGTCTGATAGCCAATAACCGCCAGCGACACAAATATGGGTAATATCAACGAACTCCATGTGAGGATGCCGACTGCGGCAAGTATTATCCACAATATATTGATGAGAGCCAGCGCAATAGCAACTATTTTTAACAGGCGCAGTTTTTTGTCACTCCCCTCAAGCCAATTCATCAAGCCAGCCATTTCGCGTCCATTTTCGGGAATTGACATACCATTGGCCTGAAAATCCTGCATAAAATCGTTCTTTTCGCTCAACTCCCGTATGGCATGTTGTTTTGCGGTAATTCTTTCATTGCTGAGTTCCGATTTACAAAGGTTTTCGGCCAATTTGTTTTTACCCATGCGGGTGGAACAACGGTTCAGATATTGATAGAGCGAGCCTTTTCCAAAGATATCAAAATCGTTTGACAGATAAGAATTCAGGTAGCTGTACTCATTGCCAGTTTCCCGTTCAGCATATTGATGTTCCAGAAACAGCACTTCGGTCTTGTTTACTCGCAGCTTGTTTACCAAAAATGTCTCTTGGTCATTTAGGCGCAAATTGCGGTTCACAAAGTACATAAACAGCACAAACGAAACGAGTGCAACGGCTAACAGTGGCAGTGCATAATTGAATCGGAAGTACAAGACAAAGAAAGAAATAGACGACACAAACCCCAGCAGGCGAATCCAACCAAAGAGATAACTGCGCTTGCGTATTGCTTTGAGTTCGCTTTCGAGTGAGGCAATTTTGTCAGTATAGTATTGGAGTGCTTGCATAATTATTTTTGAAGGCAAATGGTAACTGATTTTATCAGTGAATACTCAGGTAGTTCCTCAGTGTTAAGCATTTGATTACACTGAGTTGCGCTGAGAAACAACAGGAGAACCACTGAAATAAACTCCAGATTATCACTTGACTTTATTTGAGCATAATTGTAGTAGGCAATGCTTTGCGGAGTGCTTCCCGGTCTATTTCAAAATAATGATAGGGATAAAGCACCTTTGGGTGAACGGTTTTGGCTGCTTCGATAAACTGCTCATCGGTCATGGTGTAGGGCAGATTTTTGGGTAGAAAAGCCACGTCAATATTGCCGAGCTTTGTCATTTCGGGAATATTTTCAGTGTCGCCGGCAATATACACCCGAAACAAACCGAACGACAGGATATAGCCGTTGCCGATGCCTTTGGCATGATAGGGTTGTCCGTCAGGACGTTTGTGCAGAAGATTGTATGCGGGCACTGCCTCAATCGTAATTTTCTCCCAGACAGTTGTTTCGCCGTTTTTTAGTATCTGAGCTTTTGCTAAGCCGGCCGCTACTACCGTGGCAGAGGTAATGAATTTGGTATCGCTTTTGGTGATTTTCTCCAGCGCTTTTTTATCGAAATGGTCGGGGTGTTCGTGAGTGATAAGCACCAAATCGGCTTTAGGCAGCTTGGAGTAATCGGCGGTCTTTTCGTAAGGGTCGATATGTATCACTTTTCCGTTGATTTGCAGCATCACCGACCCATGATTGACAGGTGTTATTTCCAATTTTCCAAGTGGAGTGGAGTAGGTGTCGGTGTGAAGTTGCGCCATTGATATAATCGGGAATAAGCTGATTAGTAAAGTGATAATTGTCTTCATAATAATTGGTTTTTAAGCTGTTTGAACGCAAGTTTACAAAAATAATCACGAATAAATTTTTGTGCTTTTTCTGTGGATTTTAGTGTAATGAATCTGATTTCAAAGAATGATGTTGAGCTTTAAGCTCTTTCTGATAATCAGCACGATTTTTTTGCCAATCAGAAATATCAGTTTGCTTTATCTCTTTTTGCCATTGTATTTCGGATATTTGATAAGCGCCCCAGCAAAAAAGAATCCAAAATAAGGTTCCGCTTAATAGCAGACTCAATCTTTGCTTATATTTCTTTTTATAGTTTTGTTGTTTTAGGGTTGAAAGTGAGTCGTTTGAAGATAATCGACCTGTCAGATAGAATATTGACAGCAAAAAGATGATTGACATTTTTAAAAAAGTATAGCTCTCTTTTTCATTCAATAAAAGTTGTTTGTCCCACTTGTGATCAATTTTAGCCATTGACTTTTCATAATCTTTTCTCCATTTTCCCACTTTGCTTTTTTGTTCAGCAAATGAAATATTTCTATGTGTTAGTTCTAGTTTTGCTTGTTCGATAGCCTCGATTTGGTAATCATCTGTCGAACCGTTAGCCATGCTTATCAATTCATCTGTATCTCGACTTTCAATAGGTGGATAAAACTCTTTCATCTTATATTTATACAAATTGTTAGCTTCCCAAATTGATTTTATTCAACTATAGACTTTAATCATTTTAAATATAATATCTTGATTCTCAAAGTTCTATTACTCTCTTTTCATCGTTACTTTTTACTGCCGCTTCGATTATTTGCATTACACGAATGCCATCGTCTTCGGTTACGGGCATGGGCAAATGTTGTGTTAGCGCGGTATACACACCCTGATAGAATGCCGAATAGTTTCCTTGCAGGGTTTTTACCTTTTCGCGCACGGTGACACCCTCTTTTTCGTAGTTGATAATACCCTGTTCGGCTTCGGGTTCGGTGCCCCAATCGTCACCAACAGGTTTCACCCCTTTCAGCAGTGTTGCTTCCTGCACATCGCCACGCGATTTTAGAAACGACCCTTGCGAACCGTGCACAATGTAGGCCGGCAGAGGCTCTTTGACAATATACGATGCTTTGATTCGCACCCTGAGAGTAGGGTAGTAAAGCAATAGGTCAAAGCAATCATCCATCACTGAAGTGGGACGGGTGATACGGATATCGGCAAACACGGCTTGCGGTATTCCAAAGAGGAACAACGCCTGATCGATGGCATGAGGCCCGAGGTCTTTGAGGATTCCGGCACCGGCATTGGGTTCTTCTTTATGCTTTTTGTAACTCAACTGGAGATTGAAGCGGTCGTAGTGAATTTCTACTTCATTCAGTTTACCAAGCAATTGACTGTCGATTACCTGTTTCACTGTTAGGAAGTCGCTGTCCCAACGGCGGTTCTGAAACACGGCTATTTTTTTGCCCTGTTTTGCAGCCAATGTTTTCAATGCCAACGCTTCGGCCACCGTAGTGGTAAATGCTTTTTCCACCACCACATGTTTTCCGGCCTGCAATGCACGCGTGGCGTATTCGAAGTGGGTGTAGGTGGGTGTGTTGACTACTATCAGTTCAATGGAGTCGTCAGCAAGTAGCTCTTCCAGCGAGTTGTATGACTTTGTATGCGGATAAGCCTCTTCAATCAGCTTGGTGCTTCTTTCCCACGCACCCACTAAGTGAAAACCGGGATTCAGCTCAATAAACGGAGCATGAAACACTTTACCGCTCATTCCGAATGAGAGAATCGCCGTATTAATTGTTTGCATAATAATCTATTTTTTTGACAGCAAATAAATCTGTTTAGGGACGCAAATTCTGCTTACTTGCTTAAACCTTAATAATGCAGATTATAAAACCTTGAAACTTACTTAATCATCCGTTCCACAATAGCATCCACGTGTATTTGAGTGGTGTTGAGTACCGGAATATTGAAATCTCTTTCGCTCAGCATCAGGGGTAATTCGGTGCAGCCAAGTACAATGCCGTCGCACTGTTCACCGGCAATAATTTCATTGCAGAGCGCTATCAGTTGTGCTTTCTTTTCAGGAATCACTATACCGTCTTCCAGTTCGGGGAAGATAATATGGTGAATAATATCCTGTACTTCGGGAGGTGGTACTATCAGCGCAATGTTTTGATGATCAAACTCTTGCTTGTAGAAACTGCTTTTCATGGTGAATCCGGTGCCGATAAGCAGCACTTTCTTCAGTGTTAAGGAGATGGCACGTTGGCAGGTGGCTTCTACAATGCTGATTAGCGGAATGGGTGATTGAGCTTCAATCATGTTGAACACCACATGTGGTGTGTTGGAGGCAATGACGGCAAAGTGAGCACCGGCACTTTTCAGTTCGTGGATAGAATTCAGCAACAATGCAGTGACTGAAGGATAATCGGTTGCTGCAAAATAGTCCAGCATCTCCGTCATGTTAATGCTGTTGATGAGTATACGGGGATAATTATCGGCTCCTTTTACCAGACGATAGCCACTAATGATGCCTTTGTAATAATCGACAGTCGATTCGGGACCGATACCTCCCACAATACCCACAATAGGTTGATTATTATCCATAAAAATTGATTATTTGGGATTGTTTCGCCACAAAGGCACGAGAGCTCTAAGATATGCCCATATTTCTCCTCCCCTTCGGGGAGGTCGGGTGGGGTATTAATTGAAATGATACAGGAAGACTACCGAACCCTGAAACGCCGGTTTTTTGTTTCCTTCTATCTCCATTGTCACACCGATTTCGGCTTTGGTAATGCCTCTTAAGTTTACCGCCGATACCAATTTTGCACGTACTCTTACCTGGCTTCCCACGGTTACTGCCTGATTGAATTTCAGCTTTTCGATGCCGTAATTGACCAATAATTTGGTGTTTCTTACCTCTACAATCTGCGCCCATAGTACCGGCAATAGCGATACGGTGAGATAACCGTGTGCAATAGTGGTTTTGTAGGGACTTTCGGCTTGTGCCTTTTCGGTATCCACATGAATCCACTGATGGTCGAGCGTGGCATCGGCAAAGGTATTGATTTGCTCCTGTGTGATAGTCAGATAGTCGGAAACACCTAACTCCTTACCGATGTAGGGTTCAAAGTCCTGAAAGCTGGAAAGAATAACTTTACTCATATTTGCGTGTTTAATATATTGTTCATTTTAAGAGGATGCGGCACAATTCTCAAATTTAACCGACAAATATACGAACATTCGCTTAAATTATTTGGCTTTTTTGTGCACAAGTGGATGAAAAATATTGCTGTACTTTTTTCCGGTACTTTAGGTTATACAGGAAATAAAGTTGCCAAATTTATCAGGCTTATTATTTAAGTGTTGGGGATTCTGCTTGGGTATACTCTTTCTAAATAAGACAGGTAATGTATAAATTGCATTTACGCGTTTGCCATCTTTTAGCGCCGGATGCCATTTAGGCATACTTCTTACCATTTTCAATATCTCCGCATCTTTATCAGCACGAATACTGGTACCCTTTTTTATTGCTGAAAGAGTTCCATCTTTTTCCACAATAAAGTAAACAATTAAAATTCCATGTGGACAAGTATCGCAATCTGCTGGTGGATAACGGATAGCATTATGCATGTATAGTTGAATTGAAAAGAGCCCACCCGGAAATTCCGGTTCTTTGATGTACTTAAAATAAGGGAGTTCATTTCCTATCGTATCCATACATTTCCCTTCAATTAATTTGCCTTTTTGATAGATGTCATTGCGTTTAACGTTGCCATTATGCCAATAAGTAACTGATTTACCATCAAGGATTCTTATATTCTCTATGTCTTTGCAAGAGGTAATACTGTCCAGCCAAACCATATCTTCATGTTGACTTGACAAAAGTTTTTTATTCTTAAAAAAACTCTCTTCTGCCCTGATTTGTCCCGTTTTGTAATAGGTTTTTACGAGAATGTGGCTGGAGTCACTATTTGTGGTAGTTTTATAGTAGTTTGCTTTTTTCGGAGAACTTACACGATTACCGTCTTTGTTGTAATAAACGGTAGTTTGTGCGGACAACGAAAGCGAAAAGATAGATAAAACGATAAAGGAGAAGAGTTGTTTCATGGCTATTCTAATCTAAAGATTACCGGCAAAGTATATTCGTAACTTGTGACATGCCCGTCAATAAATGCAGGACTCCATTGTGGCATTTTTTTTATTATTCTCATTGCTTCAGCGTCTAAATCGGGGTGAACACTTCCCACCACAACGATGGTAGTGATTAATCCATTGGGATCAATCAAAAAGGTAAGAACCACTTCTCCCTGAATTCCATCCCGGTCACAACTTGCCGGATATTTAATATTGGAGGAAATAAATAGTTTTAATGCCTCTTTCCCACCCGGAAATTCCGGTTCAATTATATAGTCATAGTAAGGTACCTCTATGCCTTCAGGATCGTAGCATTTGCCTTCTAATAAACTATCTTTTTCGTACAAATCATTACGTTTAATTTGTCCGTTTATCCAATAGGTTAGAAAGTGGCCATTGAGTTGTCCCTCTTTATACTCTGCTTCTTTACTGGGCTGCCCGTTCGAATACCAATAAATTTGTCTCCCGTCAAAAGTGTTATCCTCATAGTCAGAATAATTTTCAATTGATAAAAGCTGATTGGGTTGTTGATAGTTTTTTACAGTCACTCTATTGCTGTCAAGTAAATTGCGAATAGAAATCCGGTATGTTTCTGCCCTTGCCAACGTAGATACCCGATATCCTCTATAGTCGTAAAAAGTGGTATCTGTTTTTAGACCGAAGTGTATTGGCAAGTTATAGGTGAATCGTGTAATTTCCCCGTCAATCAATGCGGGTTCCCATTTTGGCATCGCTTTTACCACTCTTATTGCTTCGGCATCCAACGCAGGATGTGCGCTTTTCGTGATTGCAATAGATGAGATGGTACTGTCGGTATTTACCACAAAAGAGAGTTGAACTTCTCCCTTTATTCCATTTACTTTACATGAATCGGAATAATGGATATTACTTCTCAGATAGTGGTGTAATGCTTTATCTCCACCCGGAAATTCCGGCATTATCCGGTAGGCAAAGTAAGTAGTATCTTTTCCTTCCCGGGTAAAACATTTGCCCGCAATTACATCCCCGTAGTGATAAAGGTCTAAGCGCCTTACCTTCCCATTCTTCCAAAAGGTGTAGAATCTTCCGTGTAGTTTGCCCTTCTCATACGCAGCATTCAGGCTAAGTAATCCATTTTCATCCCATTCTAAGGTTCTTCCGTTCAATATTTTTTTTGTGAGGTTAGAGTAGTTATGTTCGTACGAAATTTGTCCCGATTTTTGATAGCCTTTCACGGTTACTTTATTGGTATCGGTTTTGTCATAAAATAGCATCTCGTATGTTTGCGCCTCGCCCAACGTAGCCACTCGATTACCCTCTTTGTCGTAATAGACGGTGGTTTGTGCGGTAAGTGAAAGCGAGAAAGCACATAACGAAATATATATGAGGAGGTATTTCATACTTTACTGAAATTTGAAGTTGACAGGTATAACAAATACCATATTTACAGGTTCACCGGCAATAAGTCCGGGACTCCATTTTGGCATGGATTTTAGTACCCTTATCGCTTCTTGGTCAAAGTATTTATCTAAGCCTTTTAAGATTGTAAATGAAGATGCGTTCCCATTTTTTTCAATTACAAAAGCACAGACTACTCGCCCTTGCCCCCCTCCACAACCATAAACTGGTGGGTATTGAATATGTCTTGCTAAAAAATAAAAAAGTGAATCTCCGGGAAATTGAGGTAATTTCTGATTAAATACATGCGGCACTATTTTTCCCTTATCATTGAAACATTGCCCTTTGATGAATTCCCCTTTTTTGTATGCGTCTTTACTTTTCAGTTTGCCATTGGGCCAATAAGTAACTGCTTCCCCATCCATTTCTCCATACAAATAGTAAATATCTTTTCGCGATTCGAGTTTAGTTAACCAATCTTTCAGCTTGCCATTTAGAGTGGAATTAATCCAATGCCAGTAACTTACTTTTGCTTTTAGCTGTCCTGTTTTGTAATAAACTTTCACGGTAACACGGTTCGTGTCGGTACGAATAATCGTTTTATAGTAGTTTGCTTCTTTCAACCTAGCCACCCGATTACCCTCTTTGTCGTAATAGGTGGTGGTTTGTGCGGTAAGCGAGAAAGCAATTGCGCATAAAGCAATAAAGGTGAAAAGTGTTTTCTTCATAGTATAATTCACATATCATCAAACGGCAATTTATAGAATAGCATAGTTAATTCCTTAATCCGATGTTTTATAAAATTGAATCAAGTAATTAATGTGCAAATATATAATTTTTATTTTTGCAAAAACTAAATTGGACTATTTTTTTATAAAGGAAAATCGGGCATCACACTAGAAGATAAATCAATCTGTATTTATAAGAAAATAAATTGATTTACAGGTTGTTTTTCAATGAAATAAAGCGTCTTGAAAACAACGAGTTACGCGAAAAAGCGTTTGTTGAGGAACTCCATAAAGTGGTCTTTGTAAGAGTCGGAGATGGGGATATGGATTTTGCCGAAGACAATGCGGTTGCGCTCAATGGTTTTAATTTTGTCGAGCTGCACAATAAAGGAGCGGTGCACTCTCATAAAGCGGTCGGACGGGAGTCGCTCTTCCACGCTTTTCATGCTCATCAGCGAGAGAATAGGTTCGGGCACGCTCTCAAGGTAAATCTTCACGTAGTCTTTCAATCCTTCCACATAGAGGATATCGCTCAGTGTGATTTGAACAAGTTTGTATTCGGTCTTTACAAAAATAGTGTCGTTGATGCCCTCGTTGCTACTTTGATGGCGCAACAAGTCGAACCACCGTGCGGCTTTGTTGGCCGCTTGCAGAAACTCCTGATAACTGATAGGCTTGAGCAGATAATCTAACGCATTAACCCGAAAACCATCTAAGGCATATTGTTGAAAAGCGGTAGTAAAGATTACTTTAGGCGTATCGCCAATCATTTTGGAGAACTCAAGTCCGTTGAGTTCAGGCATTTGTATATCGAGAAAAAGCAGGTCAATGTCTCCTTTCTGCACCATTTCCATAGCCGCAAGTGCGCTGTTGCATCTTCCTGCAAAGTGGAGGAAAGGTGTTTTCCGCACATAGCTTTCGAGCAGGTCGAGCGCCAGTGGTTCATCATCAACAATTAAGCAATTGAGCATAAGGATGTAATATTAGAGCAAAGAACTTTGAAATAAGAGCCAAGACATATCATTTATGAAACAGGATTGTGCCTTTTTATCAGAATCTGATTTTCAACTGTGTGAAATAGCTATCGTCGCGTGCTTCTATTCTTAAGTCGTGCTTTTGAGGATAGAGCAAATTCAACCGTTTTACCAGATTTTTATGTCCGATGCCCGATCCGCTCTTATCGGTTTCCGATTTTGGGAAATAGCTGTTTTCGACCGTGCAGGTTACTTCTTTGCCTTGTACCACCGATATTTTAATACGGATAAATGATGGTTGCGAGGAGCTTATGCCATGTTTAAATGCATTTTCGATAAGCGAAATAAAGAGCATGGGTGCAATCAGATCCACACCATCAGCCGATGCGATGTCGGTAGTAAGCTTTACCTGGTCGGTAAGCCGCAGCGACATCAGGTCAATATAGCTTTGCAGAAAACTCAGCTCTTTGTCCAATGGCACAAATGCGGAATTATTCTCGTAGAGCACGTAACGCAACAGGTGACTCAGGCCGTGTACTGTCTCTTGTGCCTGCTCGGGGTGCACCGGAATAAGTGAATAGATATTATTCAATGTATTGAACAGGAAGTGCGGATTCAACTGATTCTTCAGGTTCTTGAGTTCCGTTTCGTAACGGTCTTTTTCCGTCTCTTTGCGCATCGAATCCATTTTATACCATTTCCCTGTCATACGGATGGCCACACTGAGTCCTGCTGACAAAAGCATTGAAGTGACATCTCTGAATACAAAAAAATAGGTGGGCGGTCCCATTTTATCATGATGCATCATTGAACCGGTAAATCGCTGTTGAATGTGGAGCACAATAGCGCATAATATGACTAACAAAATATTGGTCACAATGAATTTGCCTATTTGCTTGTCGAACAGGAATTTGTCGACCAACAACAGATAGTTGATATAGAATACGATAAAGAAACTCAGCGTATTGACGAAAAATCCCCAGTATTTTCCCAAATCAGGGTCTGGACTTTCCATCAAAAAAATAAATGGAAAACCGAACAGTACACACCAACCCAGCAAGTGGATGAGAATTTCTATTCTGGGATTTTTTTTATTTGAACTCATATTTTTATTGAAAAATACTTAGTATGATTGCAAAGATAATAACTTCTGACAAGATTTTTAGCACAAAGAAAAAAACAAGAATCTGTTTCTAACACGGTTCATACAATGCGCTCAAGAAACATTAGCCCTCACCCCCAACCCCCTTTCCCTTAGAGAGGGGTAATCTGCTTGTAACATGATTGATGCATTGTGTTGAAAAATATTTATGTCATATTAGCATTCTCTCAGATTTTCAGGTTCCCCTCCCTCGGAGAGGTTAGGGGAGGTCATGCTTATTCGTACCGTATTGCATCTATCGGGTCGAGGCTGGCAGCTTTGCGCGCCGGATACCATCCGAAGAAAATACCGGTGACCGAACATACTATAAACGAAAGCAATACTGTGTATATCTGAATGTAAATAGGCCATCCGGCTAACGTGTTAACCAAAAGCGATGTGCCTATTCCTAACAACACTCCGATGATACCTCCTGTGACACTTATCAAAACCGCTTCAATAAGGAATTGCAGCAAAATGTCCACACCCCGTGCACCGATTGACATTCGGAGTCCGATTTCACGTGTACGCTCTGTGACCGACACATACATAATATTCATGATACCGATACCACCTACAAGTAATGAGATGGCGGCTATTGCTGCCAAAAGCACGGTCATCATATCGCTGGTAGAGGTCATCATCGAAATCAACTCTTGTTGCGAACGCACCCTGAAGTCGTTGTCATCTGTATCGGCAAGCTTGTGGCTTTTGCGCAGAATTGCTTCTATTTCTGTTTTGGCGGAGTCGGATACTGATTCGGTTCGTGCCGAAGCAAAAATTCGATTGAAGTAAGTAATTGCCGAAATACGTTTCTGCACAGTGGTATAAGGAGCCAATATCACATCGTCCTGGTCTTGCCCCATGGAGTTATTGCCTTTGGCCGTAAGCACGCCGATAATGCGCATCGGAATACTTTTGAAACGAATAATTTTGCCCACAGGATCTTCACCATTGGTAAAAAGATTGGTTTGTACCGTTTTGCCGATTACACACACCTTGGCAGAGCTTTTGATATCTTTGTCGGTGAACATATCGCCATCGGCAATGGTATATTTGCTGATATTCAGATAGTTTGGATTAACCCCCGACATGGAGGTAGGCGAGTTGTTGGTGCCGTAAATGACCTGTCCACTGGCACTTACCATTGGTGAAATGTCCGACAAATATTCATTTTGAGTGAGCAGTGCCTGATAATCGGCCGGTTTCAGCGTTTGCATACTGCTTGCGTCCTGTCGCACACCACCCATCATTCCCTGACCTGGTTCCACAAAAAGCATATTGGAACCCATGCTCGATATTTGAGTCTGAATGCTACGTTTCGAGCCTTGTCCGATGGCAAGCATGGTGATAACCGAAGCCACACCGAT
>Ga0302286_10001713_pt1 | contig 15972 bp, 13 predicted proteins | sample III_Fen_E2_3_FD_198765 | JGI IMG/M metagenome (GOLD analysis project Ga0302286, IMG submission 198765) | Peat permafrost microbial communities from Stordalen Mire near Abisko, Sweden - III_Fen_E2_3 | ecosystem: Environmental > Terrestrial > Soil > Wetlands > Permafrost | place: Sweden: Abisko...
ATAATATTTATCTCCTATTATCATAAAGTTATTGATATTTTTATTTGTCAATGTTTTAAAAGCATGCAATATTTCATTTCTGTTATTCCAAACCAGTGGGGAGAAGTAAAACAAAACATTTTTAAACTCTTTATCTCTTTTATGGTGCTTGACTTTCGCAAAGAGAGAGAGAGAAGTTTAAGTTTTGAAAAATCATAAAGAAAAATCTAAAATTTAGAATGTCTTTTAATTACCTTGGAGGACCTTTAATCCATGAGAATGGGCATGTTTATGTAGAAGACAGAATGCGAGCGGAAGAATACTACGCACAATAAGTCGATAAGTTGAATGTTCTACTGCGAGTAATGATAGATTTCATTTATTGTTTGGGAGAAAATGAAGAATAAATTTCTGATGGAATTTTACTAATATCATGTTTGATGGTTATTAAGGAAAGAGAGGGGACGATTCACACTCAAATCTTAGAGATTGATGCGCACATTGTCGAAGTAAAGAAATATCAATATCAGCTTTCTTTTATAATATGGGGGAAGACATACATACCTCCATCCTATTCTCTGCTCTCACTTTTTTTGGCATATGAATAATACTTTTGATGATTTTTTTGAAATTGTTCCAAAATCCAGAACAATTTTCTGAAGAGTGAAGTCACCCGTATTCAGAACGAATCAATTCAATACAAGGATACTCTGAAGAGAATGTATCTCGTGTATTTAGATTAACAAAAGTGGATACAGCAGATACAATCGTCTAATGCAGAATTGGCAGTCAAAAATGATTTCTAAAGCGATAAAAATAATACATTGTTTGTAAGGAAAAAAACAAGAAATGCAAAGAAAAAGTTGAAAAGGTATTAATTGGAATTTGATGTATTTTTTGGATAGAATGATATTCAGAACATGTCCCTGGATAGAGAGTTGGTAGAGACACGATTGAAAGAAGGTGATAAGAAGTATCACTTTGATGTGTAGAGTTTAGCATCATAAATGAATGATAAAAATCTTGTAAACAAAATGAATAGATTTAATTATTAAGTGAGTTTCGTGATTCTCAGCAGAATTCATAGATGCTGCATCCTAAAGAGAATCTAACATACTAATTATTCTTTTCATTTGAATTTCCTCAGGAACTTTCTGAACTTCGACGAAAAGTAAATGACTTAATTGAGATAAAGCGACGATTGGAAGAGGAAACAGCTGCGTTGAGATTTAGTTTGGACAGCAATAAGAATAGATTAGAAGGATAGCTAAGGGAAAAATAAGTGAGAATTGAATAACTTGAGAGGACATACAATGAGAATAATCTCCTGAAAAATGATGAGATTCTGCACTACAAGAATAAAATCAAAGAATAAGATTTGATTATTGAAAGGAATTAAGGGAATAGTAGATAGTACCTCAATGAAATTAGCGCACTCACAAGAGAACTAGCTGAGAAGGTACAAAGAAAGAAAGGGGATAGGGGAAAATATTGAAAAACTGTTGTTGTTTCTGTGATTAATGAATTTTGAAATGGTTCGATGTGTATTTTAATCAGAATAACGACATAACAAAGATGAAGTTAACATTCAAATCAGCTGGGTATGACTTCAACGGAAAGGAGAACGTAAATTCGTCTAATAAAGGAGTTCGATTTGATGAAAGTGTCTAGAATGAAAATGGAAATAATGGCCCAGATGGGAAAAGAGGAGGGGATTAAGAAGGAAGTTAATATTCTGGATAACAAGCCAGTTAGTAGCAATAATAAGAAGGTAAACACCAGAAGAAGAGTTCAATTTCAGGGTTAAAAGGCGACAATGAACCTAAAGATGAAATGGAAAAAGTTATCGATTTAACAGAGCTTTCGACTAGAAAGAGATGCCTAAAAATGTTCTTAGAAATGTGGAAAACGAAGTTCGCTTTATCAACGAAAAATAGAAAGGGTGGACTCACAGTGCAAGATGAAAAAAAGAGACAAGAAGCAGAGAAAGCATCAGAGTCTTAATTGTCAACTGGACTTGCTTGTAAGGAGAAGCTTTAGAGGGGGGAAATTAAAAAAGGAAGATGGTTTTTTTTGATTTAGTGCTAATATTTTACTGATTTAACAACTCAGCCAACCTCATTGAGATCGTGTCGTACATCAGGAAGAGTTCAGTGGATATTCTATTTGAATTATACTAGCGCAGTATCGATGCCTCTGAAAGCAAGAAAATGTAACCAGTCAAATAACAAATGCATAATTTCGTTAAAAACAATTCTAAATTTTGAATTGCTCATTGGTTAAATCTGTTGTTGTTTTTCCCCTACCTAGCAATTCCTTGATCATTTTCACAATAAACCTGCGCGAGTTGAAAGTTCAATTCAAAGGAGTCAACATTATCCTCGAAATGTACAACCGTCAGATCATTATCATCAAGAAGTTTCTAGAGGAATTAAAGAGACTCCGACCATCAGATGGGCTTATCCCAACCATCACTATTGCCACTGGGTAAGCGATACTAATAGGAAATTGTTTTTTTTTCTTCAAATTGACTTCAAAAATCCTTTTGAACTTCCCTCACTTTTTATCTAGTAAACTCTGGAGCAAAGAGAACGATCACAGGGATTAAGCTAATAAGTGGATTGAGAGCACATTGAATCAAGCAATCGAGTAGAAAATGAAAACGAGTAAAGAAGAAAAGAACAGAGACATCATTTTCTTGTTCCGTTTGCTGACACTGAAACATAAAGTCAAATATCCACTTCAAGGTGCACCATACAATGTAGATTACGATCTGCTAGCTGCTCTAGAACATAAAATATGTGACGCATTCAGAAGAACTGTGGTAAATGAGTTCTGATAGAAGAAAGGATATTCAATCGACAAAGACATAATAAAGCAAAAACAGAAGTGAATTTTAGGGAAAATATTTGTTTTTTCCATACATAAATTTGATATTGTTTTCTTATTGAATGTGTATTTTCTTCCTAAAACCCTTCACATTCTCTTGAAAAGAGAGGCACCTTTGTTGTTTGAGCTATCTGTTTGCTTCCTATTCGAAGGTGTTGATGCCTGCATAAGAATTGACTATGCAGCATGTAGTTTATCGTCTTCTACTTTTTGTTTAAGATAATTATCTTCTTCCCATTTTTTTTGCAACTCCATAGTTTCTTGTTCTCTCTTCAGCAATTATTATTATGTGAGTTGTTGCTCTTCATGGATCTTGTTGACGTAAAAAGCAAACGCATTCAAGGGATTTAACTATGGGATGACATCTATTAAATGATGAACTGGAGCTATGTTCTGAAGAATATCGCTCTGCCATTTAGCTGCAATATCACGAGCAGTAAATGACACAGGGATTCGGAGGATTTCGCTTAACCTAGATAATGTTAGAACTTATTTTTGGTTTTTTTGTCTTGGGGATTTTTGTGAGTTACCATGGGCATTATTGTTGTTGCTATGTCTGTTGATCCATTCTTCAAATGCAAACTCAACATCAGAACGAAGATTCGGTAATTTCGTGAAGCTTATCACTTCTTTTAATGTCGTCAATGTCCATTCCTCGTTGTTCCTACAAAATCAAATGAACAATGAGCACATAATTCCTCCTATTTTTTTTCTCTCTCTTTTTTTACTTCGCGAACTTTTAAAAGAATTCTGTGATTGTCCATGATTCCATGACCATAAACAGTTTTAATATCACGACAATGAACTCTGTAGGGATGGATGTGCTTCGAATAAGTTCAAAGTATCTCATAATCGAGTCACTTGAATTATACGTCAAATATGCAAATATTGCTCTAACTTCTAAGGATGGGATCCTAATTTACAGGAGATTAGCTATTTTTTGTAGCTAAGCAGGTTAAGTCAATGTGAAAGTTCCATCCTTGTCAAAGAACAGAAACAGCAAAAGAATATTTATGTTGTTTGCCACAGCACTGTGGATGATGCTGCTGGAGAAACTATCTATTAGTCTTATCTAATGGTCTTTCAGATGGGGTATGCATAGCAAGGGATTGTAATTCAACGGGATGTTCAATGCCACACAGAGCTCGGTTATGCAGACTCTGTCACTGCGTGGGTCAAGTCTTCTCCAAATGTACTAGAGCTGATCAAGACAGAATGGAAGATCGGTCTCGATGCAAAATGCTACGAGATCTTGAAAGCTAAATCTCAAAGAAGAATTGATGTGGGGAAAGGTAGCAGTTTCTGCTCTTGGAGTTAGGTTTTACAGAAATTCTTTCTAGATCTTAGTGATTTCGCTAGTGAAACCTGGAGATTATGACGATAATGAAGAATTTTCCTTTTCCTTGATTTCCCTTTTTCTCCTTATTTTCCTTCCATTTGCAAATGCTCTTTGCCAGCTTTCATTTGATTCCTTGATTACACCAATAATATCTCTGACATTGCATCCTCTAATCTTATTTCAAAGTAATTAAATCATTGATCAAACATTGTTAGTTGTCAATCAATCCTCTGTCTCTGCTTACCCTCATTTAAAACAGAACTGTCCTCTTAAACAGATAAAACGGATTTAGGATCTGCACAAGAAGCCCTAGCATATGAAAATGCTTGTCTTCATCGAGGAAGGCTAAATACAATTTGTGAATGATCGTATCTAAGAAAAAGACACCTACTTTCCCAAGAACCTTCTTAAACGCTTCAATATCAGTCAATACGGCTGAGTTATTCACAGCTGCATTCATGAATTCGTTAAAAACATCAATTTTGTTTTTTTAAATCGTGAACAGTATCCCATCAGTGACATTTTTTAGATTAATTTCTTTTTCTTGTATGTCCGGCATATTTTGGACTTCCTTGATGAAAATGTCCTGCTGTTAAGCCTTATAGATTTTCCCTTCGATGGAGGCGTCATTGCCATTGAAGATGATGGTGTCATTCGTGAGATCTTTTTTGGTGTAGTTTTCCTAAAAATAAAAACAAAAAACAAGCTCAAGATGATAATGCTATGATTCCGTTTTCTAGACTGTGTGTGTTGCATATGAATAATGTGATAGATGCTTCTCTTACTTTACCTAACAAAAAATGCACCAAAAAATGAGATTTCATAACCAATAGATATGCAAAAGCATAACCATTTTTTCTTCTTCTTTATTTTTCTACCTAGTGGATCGAAATCGTCAATTTACGTCAATGGCTAGGCTAAATCCTTCCCTACTAACTCTGCAAGGGATTTAGGAACTTTCCCGAATGTATGCTGCTTCAAATTCTCGAGCATCAATTGCATGTTGATCTAATGATCAAGTGGCTTACCTTCTAATATCTTGATGAACTCCTCCAAAGAAACATCGCCATCTTGATTAATATCAAAAGTAGCAAATGCTTCAGTGATGTCTTCCGGTGGGAGAGACAGTTGAATTGCATCGAGCATGTCCGAGAATTCTTGAAAACAAATCAAATCGTTTCCGTTGTTATCGAAGAAGTTGAAGAACGTCCGATATGTTAAGTTGTAGCGTTTCAATGCTGATAAGAGCCGTTCTTGGATGAAAGCAACATCGAATTTGCTTGTAAGTAGTTCTTCGCATAATCTCTCTACGTCCAAGATTTCCTCCTTCAGGAATCTGCTATTCGAAGTATTTGTCTCCCTTTTTTACAAATTAAACCAAGAGCAAAAGATTTTCAAGAATAGTTCTTGCTCCTCAACAATAAATTTCTCTCTTTTTTTACCTGAACTTGAACTTCTCAAAGAGCAGTTCCCTTTCTGGGTGCTTCATGTCAACTGAATTCTACTTCAGACAATCTGAGAACATACTAAAAGTAATTCCTGCTCTGGATCTATTTTCTAAGCTCTTCAGTGCCATGCACAAATCAATCCCCTTCTAAAGAGACTGCCTCCTTATTGTCCTCACTAAATTCCTCTCATCTACTGCAGTTTCTTGCCTACTTTCATATATCGTCTATTCAAACTCTTCTACAGAAATCGCTCCGTTTTTATCCAAATCGAACACATCAAAACTTTCCTCCAGAACTTCATCTTAATATTTCATCCCGATGTGCTGCATGATATTCTTATATTAAGCAATTTTCATAGTCTGCGAGGTTGGTTCGCAGAACATCGCAAATAGTTGTTTTGCAGTCAACTGATTGGTTTCTAGAAATTCACGGAAATTCATTGCGATGTTCTTACGCATCAAGTGATCTTCGAATAGAATCTTAGAGAACTCCTCGCAGTTTATGGAGTTCTTATGCGCCTTGTCGAAATGACTGAATAAGGCCTAAAAGTAAAATAAAATAAAGAAAAAAATAACATTTGTATTGATCTCTTTTTTTGAATGATTTACATCAATGTCTCGAGGTTCTAATTTGAATTTCCCTAAAACCTCTGAGAATTCTGCAAATGTTATGTTCCCGTCGTTGTCTTTATCGAAATCTTGGAAGTACTTTCGCAAGGTAACTTGATCTCGTTGATCGAACAACAACCGTAGATTCCTAAGCAGTTAAGAGATATCGGAAAAAGTCTCTTTTTTCTTGTAAATATTCTCACGGAATACTGCAAACGATATCTTCTTTTCATGGTATTTATCAAGCACTTCAAACAGCTTTGTTATCAAATCGTAGTCCCGCAAATCAAAGAATACTCTGTGCTCATTGCTTAACTTCGCTAACCCTTGACAGAAGTCAATGTAACTGATGTAGTTATCGTCGTCCATGTCGAGAATCCTGAAAAGTGTTCTAGCGCTGAACTAGTTGTCTTTGAGGATCTTCTTCATGTTCGCGCGGAATTTGGACACCGCATATTTCACTTCATCTTCAAAAGAAACAAACACAAGAATGTATGGAGCAGAAGTTTCAATAATTGCGTCTATCTTTTAGGATATTCATACCTGGCTAGACTTATTGCCCATTGAGGAATCGTTGCTTCGAGAGATATCTCTTGTAATTGATGTTGTTTTCTTTACTTGGTTCGCCAATTTCAGTGTGATCATTACCATCATTATCACCACCATCTTCACTGAAAACTAAAGAATCATCACTTCTCCCATCCGAAACTGAATAACCATTATCTTTCTCAATCTACACAACAGAATCAGATTTCGAAGAATCGCTATTACTATTGCTCCTCCCTTGTCCTTCTTGCTCTTCTTCATCATCCGAAGCTATTGCATCGCCATAATTATTCCGCTAATAATTGTTATTTCTTTGATTAGGATCTTTGTAATTTCCTGTGTTTTTAGACATTTTGCTATTATAATTATTTGAAGATTCCAATCTCATGTAATCGTTGGACATAGTTGAACTCCCTGCTGCAATAGCAACATCATAATCATTAGATTTCTTGTTGCTTAGTTTAATTTCCTCATTTGGAGGATAATAATTTGAATACTAGTCATATCCATTAGATTTGGAGATGGTTTGAGGAATTTTATCTTATTGAAACTATCCTTAGCGAGATTGATCTTAATAACTCCTAACCTGATTCTTATTGTCATAGTTGTTAGTATTATTGCTGTTATCGTTTTTTGGGAAGTGTTTATTACTGCCTTTGCTGTATGCCGAATCATAAGAGTTACCGCTTGAAGCTGACTCTCTCTTTGAATAATAACTCATATTTGTGGATTAAATGCAGCTTCTCAACAACAACAAAAACACAGAAAGAACAAACAATTCTTCACAAAGTAAAGCTTAATTATTTTTTAACTTTCTGTAAAAAGATAAGCTAATTAATTATCTCGCACTGACTGGTTGATTTCAAAATATCCTTTTTTTGAAAACATATAATAACTTGCATAATCCAAAAAGAACAACAACTTCAAAATCCCTTATGGAGCACACATGGACACAAAATCGATCAATCGATGGTCTTTGAGTCATTTTGTATCATATCTTCCACTGATTTTTTTTTTTTTTTGCACCAAGAAAATCTTCCTGTGTTTCAATTTCCAATTTCCTTAAATTTTTTCTTATTTTTTTGCAATAAATAACTCTTCATCATCTCGAAATCGCTTTCTTCATCGTCACTCAGGATGTCACTCACGTTGAATTAATCATAAAACTAGCCACTCCTGCATTTTTGTTAAAACCACAAAACCATTTTCAAATCAGAAAATCATACAAAAAAAGTATCTCTTTTATTTGTAATTTTCGCTCTCTCTTTTTATTCTTACAACTGCATCATGCTTTTGATCGAGTTTGTGTTTATCTCTGTAGACTTATTCGCAACCGGTTTCTTCCCAGCTGGTGGTCTGTCAATCTTCGACAGGGATTTAACATCCACAAGAGTTTGCTTCAATAACTCCTATCTGGAAGCTACAATCTCTGGATAAGCGTAAAACGCAGCAGATGGATCACTTGCTTTGAATCTAAATCCTTTGTGATAAAACAATAGATTCAATGACTGCATGAATAGCGAGAACACATCTAATTCCTGTAGATAGCTTGTTATCTTCGGTGCAACCTCCACCGACCAGAAATTAGATAACATCGGGAGGATATCCGGACAATCCACGCATTTGCAGAGTGTTTACACCTCTATTAAATTATGCATAGATGCGTTTATCGTGAGATCAGAGCGAAGTGAGCGTGAAGCTGCAAATTCTCTGTAGGTTTTCAACAGCAGCAAGCTACTTTTCAGAAAAATAATATTGTCAGGAAGCACACTGAAGGAATTAACTTATTCCATCGGGAAAGCTCTGATCACATCTATTTTCAATGAGCTACTGATGGACTTTGTAATCGCTTTGACAACGCTTCTCCAGCCTGTTCTTCTTGCCTTAATATCTTCTTTACCTATTGCTAACTCCCTTATCGGCGATCCTCCATTCAACTACACTATTTTCTACCCTGAAGAAGTCAAATCCATTAGTCGAAGTAGTCCGTAACAGCAAGACACCTCAAAATCAGGAGATGTCATTTAAAAGTTTTCCACTGTTAATTTCTATTTAAATGAACTCTCGCCCTAGTTCGCATCTCTTATTCTCATACCAAGACAGAATTCAATGCAGACAGCGAGATTTGCATCTTTGGATGGATCAAAGTTGGCATATCGAACGATGAAACTATTATTCAAATTCTCCATCCCTGCAACTCCCTTCGCTAGTTTAAACACCCAGCGATCTTCGTAAGTCTAATCCCACTTCGCTTGCAATCTACATGAGTTTCCAATTATTTATTTTGTGTTTATGTCAAACAGCGATACGTACACATGCCGACTGACTATGTCTCTCAGCGCTTAATCTTCAGGTAACGGTACTCCCGTCGCTACATCGAATTTAACTTCAACATTCATTTTATGAGGAACAAACTTCCTGTCTAAAATGGAAGCATCTCGGTTTCGATTGTTAATTTATGCCTGTTCATAGCGGAATCCTTCGTATATTTGATAATTTGTGAGTCGAGGTCGCAGCGTTGAACTTGGGAGGTTCAGACGTTTCTTCGTTTTTTTTCGGGTAAAAGAAATGCAAAATGTCGCTGGCATAGAAGAAAACAAGAATTTCATGTCTTGAATGTTAAACGAGCGAGAAGAGCGAATCTAATATAAGGGAAAACATACAAAATATGGTTAATTTAAGGGGTTGTTGAACTGATTCCAAGTGATGATAATATTTTGTAATTATTACGTTAAGAAGCACACCTGTCGCAAGCTGATTGACATTAGAGCTGTTTCCGTTAATAAAATACACGAATTCATCGATATCAATAGATTATGATTTATCTACATCCATAGTTTCAAATAGATTCTGTAATTCCATAGCTGAAAGATGCACTCCGAGATTAGCGAATACCTACCCAAGTTATGCCTAACTTAATAACCTCTTTCTGTTCGTATCAACGAGTTAGAATTGTTTCTTTAGATCATCAACGATGTCCTCAGCGACCATGACTTCATTCGCGAGTTTCTCTTCAACGACGGACTTGAATTCCAAGTAGCTGATCTTTCCGTCGTGATTTGCATCAAATTTATTAAAATAACCTTCTAATTCTTTAGGAGAGCAGAATAACCCAATAGCACGAAGTAATTGATCAAACTCGATTCGTTCGACGAAATTACTACCATCTTTATCGATCTCAGTGAAGATTTACCTAAAGGGGAAAAAAGGGAAATATAACTATGAATTAAATGGGTTTTTTAGTGTTAAACCAGCCATATTTGAAAAGAAACCAAATATGAATCTTGTGCTTGTTATTCTTTTTTACTTAATCTGCACATCGATATCTTTTCCAACTTTGATCTTTTTCCTTTATTCTTCTTTACTGGATTTCGAACTGTTCTACGTGATTAGTAGCTTGACTTCATTCTTGGAAATAGTCCCACTGCCATTTACGTCAAAATAATAAAACAAATTCATCGCTGCAGAAGGATTTATTTGATTTGTTGCTCGCTAGATTGTCGATAGGAAATCCTCAATTGACACGGTATTATCATCATCTCCAAAAATCACTTAGATCAATGTCTCAGCGTTGTTCTTGAATGCTTGCATTAGCAGAGCAACTGCAGCTAATGCATCTGCTTCATTGGGCTCTTCTCTTTTGTAATTATGTAGATTTAATCCGAAATCTATTTTTTCTTGTCGATCTTGCTTTTTTCGAGCTTCTTCTTTCTTTCTTCCATCATATTTCAAGAGTTTACTTAATTCACTTAACAGCACTGGACCATCAGCTATGAACCATTCTAATAAGAAAAATCAACAAACATCATTAAGCAATCACATCATTAACATTCCCAAGAACAAACAAACTTAGCCTTCACTTTCTTCATCTTATTGTTACTTACTCGCTAACATTTGTATGTCATCTTAGTTCGAGAAAATAGGATATCCATTCTTGAGTGCTTCATATATGTCATTGTAGTTGAGCTACCCGTTTTTCGCCATGGATTCGAACGGATCAAAGAAATCTCTGTCGTTAATGAATTATGATAACTCATGGATATAATCCTTGATTTTAACTTAATCGAACTCTGAATTATTCTGTCTGTCACCTAAGCGCATGATATTCATCTATTACTCTTATTCTAAGGTTTTTTTGATTTCATGTTCAGCATCTTGGAGATCACCAAATGCCTTTCGGATTTGCTCTTTTCTGATAAAATCTACATCAATAGCAGATGCTTCAATCTTTATACCTAATCCAGCTGCTAGCTCGAACATCGACACTTTTCCTTTGAACTTTTTGCCCCACTCTAAGATCACTTCTTCATACGTTTCTTAGTCTATCCCAAACCCAAAGTTCTTGTCGATCCTCTGGAGTTCTTCAGTTGACCAGAAATTTGAGTTATTATTGCTGACTCTTAATGTTTCAAAGAAACTCTTCAAGCTCAGTTTATTCACGTTCATGATGTTCAGCAAGAACGATTTAACTAACTCTTTAGGCTTTTGAAGCATCTTCAGTAGCCCCATGAATCTAAACTTATCGGAGCTATCTTTGTAAGCTGCAAACAAAGCATCTCTTTGATTTTTGGAGACATCCAAGAACAACGCTACTAAAACCCTCCCTAGAGTCTACGGAGAATCCAAGGAATAATCACATTTACTATCGAAACTCACGAATACATCGTGCAGATTTATTTTAAATTTCTCGCTGACGATTTAAAGTTAACTGAGAATCTCTTCTAATTATTTTTTCTAGCCACTTTCAGATTAATTATCTGAATAGACATCATCAGCCCCAAGAATGAATGCATCCACACCAAGTAACTCGCAGAATTCCCTCACATCAATGAGATTCTAATGGCTGTTTTATGACAACCAATCATTCCAGCCTTATTACAGGTACACTCGATCTAGACCCAGTTTCAAATTGCTATTCAGAAACACCAACTCAGCTAAGGACCTGTGGAAAAATAAAATGTGATGTTTAAGGAGTTTAAAAACAATCAAATGGTCAATATTTAAGGTTATTCTATGTTCTCTTACCAATGTAACTCATCTGAAAATGTAGATTAGCTGTTGTCTCTGATGATTTAGAAATATTCTTGCGGTTTCATTTGATTCGCTTTTATCGAGAATATTAAAATCTATTTGATCAACGCGTATGGTGGGAGAACCTTCTTGAGGATTGGTACGTAGTAGAAGCAGCCATCTTGAAGCGTTGAACTCGCGAAGAATTACCCGATATGCGCTTCATTCGCTTCGATACGTAACTACGCGAAAATATTCTGAACTCCTGAAATATACAATTTGAATGTTTTCTCTTCGTCAAATTGAGAAAACAGATCAAACAGGGAAATTCCATCTTCAGTAGCAGATTAGTTGATCAGTTGGATATATTGCTCTTTGTTGAATTAGACTAATCCAGCACGTTTTTTACCAGCCATGATGACAGGTTGCTTTTTCTGCCCAAGTCCTTATTGCTAATAGGGAATCAGATCTTCGACAGAAGACTACAGATCAGCCAGACTATCTAACTTGTTTTAAGATTGAAAGTTCCCTTCACCCTTGAGCTTGCTCTTGATATTCACTTGCTGTCTAGAAAAAATCAACAAGGACATAAGGTGATTTTTGTTGATAAAAATGGAGAAAAGGAGATAATTAGCTAATAAAATCTGTAAAATATCATTACAATAGCCTCTGAAATTCAAAGCAAGAGCATTATGCTCGCCTCATGAAAATTAATGGAGTAAAATAATAAGAATATTTGTTTGAATTGCATTTGCTTTCCTTTATGTCCCTTGTGCTTTCTTAAAAATACCACTAAAAATCTGAAAAACATTACAATTAAACTTAGCTGCTGGTCATCTGATTGTTCTTGATCATTCCCTTTTGAGGGAACTATCCAGTAGCTACAGGAGCACCACCTGCAGCTACAACCTTGGGTGCTTTTGGATCAAACCCAGTTTACTTAAAAAGCGTGTGCAGATTATTATACCCTATTTTTTGTTTCTGATAGTAATTCTAGTTTATTAATTGATTTAAATTGGCTTTATCTGACTAAACTCTGCCTTCGATAATCGCCCTGAATTCCGCTGAATTCACTTATCCATCTTTGTTCAAATCGAATGCTTGGTATGCTTCTTTCAGCTCATCATTAGACAAAAATATCTGCACATTCTCGAGCATCTACGCAAACTCATGGAGATCTAGCACACCATCCTTTTTCTCATCGAATAACTCGAATAATTTATCTGGTTCGACTTTATATTTCTTGCACATGTTTTAGATTTTCTCTTACAGCTCGGAAATATCAAATTGCAGACTCATAAGACCATTTAAGAACTGCATGTAGTCTAGTTCATTAGCAGTGTTCTACGAGAAATACTTAAACACAGCTTCCATCTCAGCAGGCTTAATTATAATTTCATATTATTTCAGTAATTTACTCCAATTCGCATATGAAATGGTGCCTTTTCTGTTGATATCGCGATTCTTCATTGCTTCCTCGATATCAAACTCAGCATGGACAATTTTTCGACGGATCGAGCGGAGAGTTCTATCGATGTCAATATGACATTCGAAGATTTTATCTTAGAATTCTTCGACAGTCAATCGAAAATCGTTATTTTCATCAAGAAAACAAAATAATTCCTCCGATTATTCCTTATCAAATCCAAATCCTAAATCGATCATCATTTTATGGAATTAACTAAACACTATCTCCCCACCACCTTCACGCTTAGATCCTTTGTCGGTAGTCACAAATCGCTTGAAAAATAGATCTAAAGGTATGTTCTAGTCTGCTAAGTATTGTGAGATGCGTTCACGGATTTTCTACCCAGCACAAAAATAAGGATTTAAAAAAATGATACAAGGCTGGCTTAAATTAAACTCCAAACATGCTTTATCTTACGAAGAAGTTGAGATGATCGCTGTTGAGAATCGAGAAGAATTAATGGTAGTCAATTTAAGATTTATCTTCTTTGTCAAAGTACTTGAAAATAGCCTTGGGGGGGAAGAAAAAAAATCACAAAAAGATCAATTATTTTTTTGCCGATTTTATTCAATTACCTTGATTTCTTCATTCGTAAATCGGAAATCAATTGCAGCTAACGATTAGCTGAATTCCCCAAACCCAAGACTGCCATTATGATTAATGTCAATTGCCTCGAACTGCTTGATTGCTTCTTCTTCCGTCTTCAATTCCATTACCTTCATTCCAAATCAAAAACCACTTTTTTGACAAATCCAAAAACAAAAATACACCCATCTTCATTCACTCCGATATTCCCATACTTTTTTGATTTTGGCCAATAGTGGCTTTATGGATATTTCTCTTGAATCATCATTCACTGCTGCCTTGAACTCCGCATAATCTACCTACGTGTCTTACGATGAGTCAAATTTATTAAACACAGCATACAGCACCTCTTAATTCTACTGATTAATATCGGGAAACAGCTCCTTGAGCCCTTTTTAGAATTCCGCAAAAGACAGGTAATCATCGTTTTCCAAGTCTAATCTCTTAAACAGCACAAGTAACGGAATGTTTTCCTTGTCAATGTAAGTTAAAAATTCCTTTTTGATTTCCCTGTAGAGATCACGGACTTCCTCTGTCATAATGTTCTTGTCCTTTTTGTTAGGCTGTGGGATGCTAGGATTATCTCCATTTTCATTTTACTCAGTGCTGAGTGTCGTAGCAGTGTAATCCCTATCCTTGAAATGTTCAAAGATCAGCTCATTCAGGACGTTATAATCCAGTTTTCCAGCACGGTATGGCACTGCAGACATTAGCTATTTATGCTGATCATAATCCAGCATGATCGACTCTCGTTTCAGCGCATCCCAGAGATCGCTCTCGTAAATCCAGTTATCGCTCAATTAATCATAATATTTCTTAACAATCTCAATTAATGTAAACCCTTTTTCTCTTAGTTCTCGTTTTAGTTTCAAGCAAAGTGATTTAAACTCTGGTGTGAAATTACTCAGTTATACATCCCTCCCGCTGAGAACCTGCCGTTGTCTACACTCTCGCTGGACTTCATCAAATAATCTCTTAAAGAGAATCTAACCTTTTTCATGGCAGCCGAAGAAACTCGCGAATTAAATTAATTCTTCTTCCCTAACATATCTTCCTGCTTCGTTGATGGCTTTTTTGAACTCCTCGATTAAGACCGTACCAGAGTTTTTCTCAACGCCTTTACGAGGATGAGCATCTATTTACTCGCAAGTTTTTTAGATGTACTGGCTCTTGTAGAGGAATTGAATTAACTCGTCTAGGAGTTCTTGCGATATTTTGATAGTAGCTGACTTAGATTTAGATGAAAGCTCATCGGATTTCAGACTGAGATTCTCAGATCTCTTTTCCTTCAATTCTTATGCTTCTTATTGGGAATATCCATAGATTATCCTCTCGAGATCATCTAAATTTAGTAACTCAGCATCTTTCGGGAAAAAAGAAAAAAGAAAAAAGAAAAAATCAAATCATAAATATTTTTTCAAATCATCCAAAAATCAATTTTAATCAGTTTAAATCCCTTCTTTCAAATTGATATGGTTATTATCATCATAATCAGGTACTCTGCGAGGTTGAGATGTTTCTCAGATATGTGAATAAATTTCTCATTTCTCTATTCTCATCGAGTTGCAGATCATACAAGAAATAATTCCTGACTTGCTCCTCGGTGATGAAGTTTCCTTCTTTAAGTTTTGCTAATTTCTTCGACGAGAATGCAGACTCAAATGTATCCTTCATCCGCTACATTTCTCTTCGGATCAATTACCCATAAGCCATGAGTTCCTTCTCTTCTTACTCTGATATTAACCCTTTACGTCGTAGTAACGTTTCATCTTTTTTGAGTTCTAAAAATAGTGATCGAAATTCTTAGTAGAAGATCAAATTTGTTTTATCTTATTTAATTCTCTCCAGCAACGCATCTACCTAAAGTCAAATAGAATTTTTATGTGTTTATGTTGTTTTTTAACTATAAATCTTATCGATTTACTTTAAGCTTATTGGCTGCAAGATTATACCCAATAAGATTGAGTTTATTCAGGAATTCCTGCTGATTAATCATATCATTAACTCTTGAAGCTTTGAATAACTCATCGATATTGGTGTCTCGCTTCATCATAAGACTTTTTGAATTTAAGAAAATGCCCACAAATAATTATTTTCCTA
>Ga0302286_10001714_pt1 | contig 15971 bp, 12 predicted proteins | sample III_Fen_E2_3_FD_198765 | JGI IMG/M metagenome (GOLD analysis project Ga0302286, IMG submission 198765) | Peat permafrost microbial communities from Stordalen Mire near Abisko, Sweden - III_Fen_E2_3 | ecosystem: Environmental > Terrestrial > Soil > Wetlands > Permafrost | place: Sweden: Abisko...
AAAGTTATATTTCGAATATTTGCGTTGCAGTTCGCGGCGCAGCTCATTTTTGAGCGTTCCGTTTCCAACGCCATGAATAAAAACAATTTTTTTAATATCAGATTTAATTGCTTTATCCATCTCTTCATGAAATTTATTCATTTGAACGGTAAGCATTTCGGCAGTTGTCAGGTTGTTCGAATTGTCAAGCAGTTCATGAATATGTAGATCGACTTCGACCATTTCAGTATTTGGAAGGGTGATTGTCTGTTCCGTCTTTTTCGGTTCTTCAGATTGTGGCGTGCGCTGAAAATCGTGTTCTGCAAGCTTTTCAAGCTCTGTTTTAAGTTGATTTTCATTTAATTGAATAATCATGGCTGGCACTTTGAAAAGCCTTGAAGTGATGAAGGTATTTGGTTTATAAAACTTCACTGCCGAAAGTGTAATCTCCCGTTGAATCAAAGGTGAAAGTTCTTTTGAACGCTTCCTGAAGTTCAGTAACTGAAAGCAATAAACTGGCAGTTCTGCAATCATCTCTGGTTTAATTAAGCCGAGATAAGTTTTCGAATTGGGGCTCAGCGATCCGGCAGTAACTGTTTCAAAATTGTACTTCGTCTTTTGCGCAAACCTGAAAAGCAACGTATCGTTGCAATTATTAATAAGATACATCGAAATATTTCCGGTAGGAGGGTTGGCCGGAATTTCAGGAACCAATGCAAAAAGGAACAGAGGTTCTTCTTTATTTACAACCTGATTCTTATCCGAGAACCAGGGTTCTTCAGGTTTTACTTGTTTTTTTTCAGGAGTCGCAACCGGCTTGGGGACGGCAACGCTATTTCGGGATTTGCCACTCTCGTAAATATCGGGGGAATTAACGACAATCAGGTTGTTAATCATTGTCGGAACCTCAAATCCATCCTCCGTCTCAACGTTAACAACATCTTTACTGATCACAGATGTAATTCGGCCACCACCAACTTCATTGAGGAATCTTACTTTATCGCCTATTTTTAAAATCATAATTTATTGTTGTTTATCTGATTGGTGATGAGTAAATTGAGGTATGTTGAAATATAAAGAAATATGTGGAAATAGATTTAATTATTTCTTTATTTCAATGTATTTCACATTACCGCTTTGGCAATTTGTCGTGTATTATCCGAAAGTCCGTAAGTGTAAATGTGAAGACAGGGAACTTTATGAGCGATCAAATCACGTGACTGCATAATTGCCCATTCTGTGCCAACCGCTTTCGCGTCGTCGTTGGTTTTGCATTTACGTACTTCACGGGCAAAATCTTCCGGAATATCGATGCTGAAGAGTTTTGGCAGCACAGTAATCTGGTTCATCATCGCTAAAGGTTTGAGCCCCGGAATGATGGGTACGGTGATTCCAAAGGCCCGGCAACGGTCGACGAAATCGTAGTATTTTTGGTTGTCGAAAAACATCTGAGTCACAATATAATCAGCACCGGCATCCACTTTTGCCTTCAGATGCAGAAGATCAATATCCATGTTTGAAGCTTCAAAATGTTTTTCGGGATAACCGGCAACCCCGATGCAGAAGTCAAGCGTAGCAGTATTTTTGATTTCAGGGTCGAGGTATTCTCCCTTTTTAAGTTTTACAATTTGTTCGACAAGTCCTTTTGCATTTGAGTGCCCTTCCCGTTCCGGAGTAAAAAAGCTTTCTGATTTGAGTCCGTCGCCCCGAAGTGCAAGTACATTATTGATCCCCAGGAAATTAAGATCGATCAGCATATTTTCGGTTTCTTCACGCGTAAACCCACCGCAAACAACATGAGGAACAACGGGAATATTATAGGCATTCTGAATGGCAGCAGCAATTGCCACAGTTCCCGGACGTTTTCGGACAATCTTTTTTTGCATAAATCCTCCTGGAACTTCGCGGAATTCAACTTCATCACGATGTGTTGTAATATTGATATACTGAGGGTTATATTCAACTAACTCGTCAATGGTTCGATATAATTTATCTGCCTTCTGACCTTTCAGCGGAGGAAGTAATTCGAAGGAGAAAACTGTTTTCTCTGATTGCTGAATAATATCGATAACTTTCATAAAAAGATTTTTTGGTTCTATTTTAAGCGGATACAAAGATAGGTTTATTTGATCCTTCGCATTACTTCGTTTGCAAATAGCGTAAGCACGTTTTTCTGATCGGCAGGAATGGCAACTTTTTCAAGTGCAATTAAAGCTTTGTCATGATAACTTTGCATCAGATTCTTGGTTGTATCGCTTACCCCCGTTTTATCGTAAATGGCTTTGACTGCTTCAATTTTCTCGATTGGTTTAAAATCTGACTTCAAAAGCCAATAATTTAATTGATTTAACGTCAAAGGATCGCAGGTTTCTGTGGCTTTAAGCAATAAAAAGGTCTTTTTGTTGGCACAAATATCGCCGCCTTGCTTCTTTCCAAATACATTTGGATCGCCGTAAACATCAAGCCAATCATCTTGCAATTGAAATGCAAGTCCGACGTTGATGCCATATTCGTATAAGAGATCAGCATCTGACTGGTTCGCGTCGGCTAATAAGGCTCCGATTTTTAGGCTACCTGCGATGAGTACGGCAGTTTTTAGTCTGATCATTTCAAGGTATTCTGCGATTGTGACATTATCCCGGGTTTCGAAATCCATGTCAAATTGTTGTCCTTCACAGACTTCGAGCGCAGTTTTTGTGAATAATGGGAGCAACTGGTTAAGTTTTGTATCATTACCCTTCGAAAAGTAACTGAATGCGAGGATTGACATGGCATCACCGCTCAGAATCGCAACATTTTCGTTGTATTTTTTGTGAACAGTGGGTAAGCTGCGTCTTAAATCAGCCTTGTCCATAATGTCGTCGTGGAGTAGTGTGAAATTGTGGAAAATTTCGATGGCCATTGCAGCAGACAAAATGTGATCGACCGAAGTTGTGTACAAGGAAGCTGCGTGTAACATCAAAGCTGGCCGGAGCCGTTTCCCACCTATCGTGAGAGAGTAGGCGATGGGTTCGTAAAGTTTTTTAGGATTTAATTGTCTGATTTTTTTTATCTCTTCGCTAAAAGCTGCTTCAAAATAATCAACAATGCAGTCTAAATTATTCATTTATAATGAATTTATGTTTTAATTTTAAACGAATTTTCACTGTCTTTCAAAATAACCAAACAAACCTATTTTGCCTTATTATTCTTCTAACCGGTTCAGTTTACGAAAATAGCAATATAAAAGTAAACAAAATAACAAAAAGAGCCCAAAGGAATGATTTTCCTTTCGGCTCTTTTATGTAATTCTGACAGATAATCAATTAACCCTACTGGAATCGGTATTACTCCAAATTGGGGAGACTTTTCTCACTCCCATTCATTTTACAGTTTCCCATAAAACGGGCACCCGGTTCGACAGAAAATTTACCCATGACTAAATCACCTGTAATTGTTGCAGAAGCTTTCAACGACAGAAGGTCAATTACAGTAATTTCTCCTTCAACATTACCTAAAATTTCGGCATTTCTGGCGTAGATGACCCCTTTAATCCTTGCTTCAGGTCCTACAACTACACGACCTTTGCAATTGAGCTTTCCCTCAAGTACTCCATCAATGCGAATATCTCCATCGGATTCAATGTTTCCGATGATTTTTGTGTCTTGTGCAAAAGTGTTCAACGCTTTAACCTCGTTAATGATTGGTTTAGACATGTCTAACATTTTAAATATAATTAAAAAGTAACAACATTGATAGTAAACTGTTCATTGTTAATACAATACACTTCAACATTGCGCGAAAAAATCCCCTGATGGGGACTTTGATGCATTACTGTTCAGTAACAATAAGTTGAAGAACCTGAATACGGAAATTAAACGACTTCGCTCTTTTCGATCGCCAGTTTTCCCCTGTAGTAACCGCAGTCCTGACATACTGTATGATATTTCACAGTTGCGCCGCAGTTCGAACAAGTAGCTAAGGTTGCAGGAACAGCTTTATCGTGTGTTCTGCGTTTATCTCTTCTTGTCTTTGAATGTTTGTGCTTTGGATGTGCCATTTTTAATGATCTTTACTTTAATTACCAATAATTTTTTTCAAATCGTTCCATCTCGGATCTATCGGATCAATCTCCGGCAGATCAGTGGCTTTGTATTCGTCTAATTTTTGAAGCATCTCCGGATCACACAGGCTTTTACCTTCATTATCATCAGGATGAACATGCCTGATCGGAATACTTAAAACGATGAATTCATAAATCAACTTTGCCACTTCAACCTGATGTGCTCCCGGATGGATATAAATTACTTCATCTCCATCATCGATTTCGGTTTCACTAAACTTCACCAACATCGGGTATGTGCTTTCAATTGGTTGTGAATAAGTTTCAAGGCAACGGTCGCAAATCAATTCAACCTCACCCTTAATCATAAACTTCAACCGTAGATAGGTAGCCCGCTTTTCCAGTTCAACCTGGATATTGACACTCCCTTTTTCTATTTCACTCTCTTCGAATCCGGCGAAAAAGCGATGGTCTGCAGTAAAGTCAAACAAATGCTTTCCCTCTTTCAAGCCGGAAAAAGGAATGGTAAATTGTGAAAGGTAGTTCATAGCGTTCCCCTTTTTTTAAGCTTTGCAAAAGTATATAAATTTACAATACAATCGTGAAAATATTACCAAGGTTAAAGTAAAAAGGTTAAAGGTTAAAGGGGAAAGATTAAAATGGGAGTCAAAATTGAAGATAAAATAATTTTTTCTCGTCTTCTCTCCCCTCGTCCTTTCGCCTTCCCGCCCTTTCGCCAAGTTTCCTTGTCACCAAATTAATGGGATATTTAGCGAAGCTTAATTAATTCACGCACTGTGCGGCAAATACCTTCCACATCGAATCCGCATTCATGGTAAAGCTCTTCCTGTGTGCCCTGTTCGACAAACCAGTTGGGAACTCCTAACCGTATAATAGCGGGTTTTTTATCCGAATTTGAGAAATATTCGGCCACTGCGCTACCGAAACCTCCTTCAATCACACCATCTTCGACTGTGACGATTGTATGAAATTTTGCTGCCACTTCATCGAGGATTTCATTGTCGAGTGGTGCAACAAAACGCATATCATAATGCGAGAAAGTGATTCCTTCGCTATTGAGAATGGTTGAAGCTTCAACCACAAAATTTCCGGTATTACCAATTGTTAGCACAGCCAGTTTATTTCCATCGCTTATTTTTCGCCCTTTTCCGACCGGTATTTCCTGAAATTCTCGTTTCCAATCGACGATAGGACCATTCCCGCGGGGATATCGGATACTAAAAGGCCCCATATTTGGTAGCTGGGCAGTGTACATTAGATTACGTAATTCAACCTGATCCATTGGGGCAGAGACGGTCATATTGGGGATATTGCGCATAAATGCCAGATCAAATATTCCGTGATGCGTGGCACCGTCGGCGCCGACAAATCCAGCCCGATCCATGCAAAGAACTAAATTGAATTTTTGAAGAGCAACATCGTGAATAATCTGATCGTATGATCGTTGCATAAAAGATGAGTAGATATTGACAAATGGTAGCATTCCCCCTGCGGCAAGTCCTGCAGCAAACGTAATGGCATGAGGTTCTGCTATTCCAACGTCGAATGCCCGATCGGGGAACCTTTTCATCATCATGTTCAGCGAGCATCCTGATGGCATAGCAGGAGTGATTCCCACAATTTTTTCGTTCATCTCAGCCAACTCAATCATCGTTTTGCCAAAAACATACTGATATTTTGGTGATTCAGGCGTGTCAGATACTGTCGTAAATACTTCACCCGTATTGATGTCGAACTTCCCGGGGGCGGCATGCCATTTTGTCGCGTCATTTTCGGCAGGAGTAAATCCTTTCCCTTTTTTTGTGACAACGTGAAGTATTTTAGGGCCGGGTATGGCTTTTAAATCTTTTAGTATCCTCACTAATTTGACGACATCATGCCCGTCGACAGGACCGAAATAACGAAACCCGAATGATTCAAAAATATTACTCTCACGAAAAACAACCGATTTCAAGGCCTGTTGATGTTTTTGAAGCACTTTTCTGGCTGTCGGTCCAACGCCATTGAGCTTTCCAAGTATTTTCCAGATTCTCGACTTCATACTATTGTAAGTCGGTGAGGTTTGCATCTGAACAAAATACTTGCTGATTCCACCCACATTGGGGTCAATCGACATATTGTTATCATTTAAAATAACCAGCACATCAGCGTTTGATGTTCCTGCATTATTTAGTCCTTCAAATGCCATACCACCGGTCATTGAGCCGTCGCCGATCACCGCAATTACTTTTCGATTCTTTTCTCCTTTCAATTTGGAGGCGACTGCAATACCGAGAGCTGCCGATATGGAGGTGGAAGAGTGCCCAACTCCGAAGGCATCATATTCACTTTCCGACATTTTTGGGAAACCACTAATCCCTTTATATAACCGGTTGGTAGAGAAAATTTTCCGGCGACCTGTCAGAATTTTATGACTGTATGCCTGATGTCCAACATCCCAGATCAGCTGATCGTAAGGCGTGTTGTAGGCATAATGAAGGGCAACGGTGAGGTCGACAACGCCAAGGTTTGCGCCCAGGTGACCTGGATTTAAAGCTGCTTCGCGGATGATAAAATCCCTCAATTCGGCACATACCAAAGGTAATTGGCTTTCCTTTAGTCGTCTGAGATCTTCGGGATAATCTATATTTTCGAGTAAATTACTTTTTAAATCAGCCATTTAAGGGGATCAAAAATGTTCAATTGTTCAGCGTACAAATGTAAGGATAAAACTTTATCCCTCCTCTTTAAACCAGTTTAGGATAGGTGAAGTTCAAATCCTGATTAGTTTTTCTTTAATTATATTTCCATGCCGACTTTAACTCATAAGCCTCAAGCTCCTTAACGAGCAATTCGCCACCTTGTGTCCACAAGGTTAAATCGTCGCTTCCTTTTGCCGGAGTAAAACAACTGCTGAAGACAACTTCGCCATCGTTTGCAAATATTTCAATCGACGCCCGATCGATTAGAATTTCAAGTTGTAGGATGCCATCCTTTGGTTCAACGATGGTCTGACCTCCAAGACAGTCGAGCATTTTTTTAGCCGATTCGTACCTGATTTCGGTTCCGTCATCTTTTTTTCCGTTTCTGACCATGAACCCAAAGCCATCTGAACTTTTTGGATTGAACTTTACCTTGATATGAATGGCCTCACCTGATATTCCACTGATCAGATTACCTTTAATCCCTGGGATAATGGTTTTATCTTTCTTGATCAGCTCTTTTTGGTGTAATGTTGCAATGGCCCCGATTGGTTTTTTACAAAGGGTTGGTCCCGATTTTGTTGTACGTAATGAGAGTTCACATGGGAAAGTCATCTGACCGTTGAATGGCATTTCGGGAAATTCGCCCCCTCTCATGAAGGCAATTTGTACCACCTTCCCTTCGGGATGATTTGACCAGGTTTGGGGTGCATAAAAATTCTTTCCATTATCAAGAATTTTCATCGGTGTTTCGGGATTGAATTTCTGCCCGTCAAAACTTCCAACAACATAATCGCCTTTACCTCCCACCAAAACCCATTTTGATTTTCCTTTATCGCCGTCGAGCGGAAGTTCAAACAGATCGGGATTTCCATTAAACCCAATTACATGACATTTTAATGTCCAGTTAATTAAATTGTTAGAGATATAAATTGAAATACCTTGCTTTGCTTCATCACCGCCTGGTTTTCGTGAAAGGACCATCACCCAATTCCCCGTTGGCTGATGAAAAAAAACTTTTGGATCTCGTGCATCATCCTTTGCGAATGGGATTAGTGGATTTTTATCATATTTTTTCCAGGTTCGACCTTTATCGTTGCTGTAAGCGAGCCGTTGCCCATTCTCATTGCTCGTATAAAATATAAGCAGAGTCTTTTCGTCGCCTTGCTGCAATCCTGCCGTGTTTTTTTCGTCGACAATAGCACAGCCTGGGTTGGCACTAAACTGAGTTGTATCTTTCGAATTTTTATCCGGTGCAATGGCTACCGGCAAATGTTCCCACCTGACCAGGTCTTTACTGACGGCATGCCCCCAATGCCGGTATCCTGGTTGGTTTCCGATTGGATTAAACTGATAAAAGAGGTGGTACTCACCACTATAATAAACAAGTCCACATGGGGCACTCATCCAGTTTTTTTCGGGCGAGAAATGATATTGAGGACGGTATTTCTCCTGGTAATACTTTTTATCTGTTTTATCGGGTAAGGTCGTAAAAGAATAGGTTGTAACAATTAGAAATAAAAGTAAATATTTCATATTAAATATATTGCGTAAAATTCAATGTTTGATTTCGTATAGGCCAAATATACATTATCTATTTTGCTTTCTTGCAACCTGAGTACTATATTGTACCTTTGTCCTGATTTATTGAGGTTATGAGAAGAGAAGATGTTGAAATAATGGCACCGGTCGGCTCGTATGAGTCACTAATGGCAGCGATTCAGGCTGGCGCCGGGTCGGTATATTTTGGGGTTGAACATTTGAATATGAGGTCCCGTTCGGCCAATAATTTTATGCTGGCAGATATTAAAGAGATTGCGAAAAGATGCAGGGCCGCAAATGTAAAGACCTATCTGACTGTTAATATTGAAATTTTCGACGAAGAATTTTCGACCCTTTCTGCTGTTTTGACAGCGGCCCGCGATGCGGGAATTTCAGCGGTGATTGCGGCTGATATGTCGGTGATTCAGCAATGCCGTGAGCTGGGCATCGAGGTTCACATTTCGACCCAGGTGAATATCACAAATTACGAAGCGGTGAAGTTTTATTCGCAATTTGCTGATGTAGTGGTGCTTGCCCGTGAAATGAATTTAGGCCGGGTTTGTAACATTGCCCAAAAGATCAAGGACAACGATTTGCGTGGTCCTTCCGGAAATCTTGTCCGGATCGAGATGTTTGTCCATGGCGCTTTGTGCATGGCGATCTCCGGTAAATGTTATCTTTCTCTTCACGAGACCCATTCATCGGCTAACAGGGGTGCTTGCATGCAGGCATGCCGTCGCGCTTACACTGTTACCGACAAGGAAACTGGCCGTGAGCTTGAGATTGATAATGAATACATCATGTCTCCAAAGGATTTAAAAACCATCCATTTCTTAAATAAAATTCTCGATTCGGGCGTTACGATTCTTAAAATTGAAGGACGGGCCCGAAGTCCTGAATATGTAAAAATGGTGGTCGAATGTTATCATGAGGCAGTTGATGCTTACTTTGATGGAACGTTTAATGAAGATAAAATTGTTGTTTGGGACGAAAAGTTGGCTTCGGTTTTTAACCGTGGTTTCTGGGATGGATATTACCTTGGGCAACGACTCGGAGAGTGGAGCAGTAACTACGGTTCAATGGCCACAAAAAGGAAAATTTATACGGGTAAAGTGACCAATTATTTTTCAAATATCGGTGTAGCCGAAATAAAATTGGAAACAGGCAGTTTAAAATTGGGTGACGAAATCATCATTAGTGGTCCTGCTACAGGATTAATCCAAACAAAGGTCGAAGAAATTCGTGTAGGCTTAGTAGCTGTAAATGAAGCAAAAAAAGGCGAAATGTGTTCAATTCCTGTTGCATCGAAACTTAGGCGTTCCGATAAGTTATACAGATTGGTGGATGCCTCGGAGGTAAAATTGCAATAGCCGGCGATTCATTTGACTGTCATTTACTTTCTTGTCTTTGATTATTTCTTTCTTTGTAGTTCTTGATTTGTTGTTTAAAACTATATTTACAAATCGTAACTGAAACCAAAAGTAGTGCAGATTAATGGGTAAGAAAATTTCAATCGGGATTACTATACTATTGATTTCCGGATTATTAGCTGGATGGTACTTCTTTACTCGTGAAGCCAAATATTTCGGAACCACCGCTTTTCGTGCTGTGCCCGAAAATGTGCCAGTCATTGTTCGGATTCATCACCTCGGAAATTATACCGCCAGATCACTTAAAAACGCGATCTGGAAAGAATATTCCGGTTTTCCTGGTGTAGCCTCTTTGTTTCAACAGTTGGGTTTTGCCGATTCTCTGTTCAGAAAATATCCTGAAACGGCCAACTCTTATCTTGACAAAGATTTAACTGTTGTTTTTGGGGGAGTACAGGATCATTATTGGAATCTCTCACTGGTCGAATTATCGGGTTTTTCAGAAAAGAGAGCTTTGAAAGATTTTATTGAAAATTACTTTTCCGGCAAAAGTGCTGCAAAATTAAATGTTAAAGTGGGAGGGGCAGATCTTAGTTGCTACTCATGGAAAAATGGTGAACAGCTGCAAAAATATTGTGTTACTTTTTATCGCGGTCTTTTCCTGGGGAGTGCCGATCGTGAGGTGGTTGCCCTGGCTGTTAAGCAGCTCGAAACCCAGGTTCCTCCGAAAAATTCTGTTTTTGAAAAAGCCAATAAAACAGCCACCGATAATATTGATCTTAATATCTATCTTAATCATAAGGAGTTGCCTAAATATGCAAAGGAGCTTTTCTCCGAAACCTTTGGGGAACGGTTAAAAGGTTCAGCTTCATTGGCCGACTGGTCGGAAATCGACCTGACCCAGAAAAACGAGGAGTTGCTTTTCAACGGATTTAGTTTTATGGGTGATTCACAAAATAATTACCTCGGAATTTTTCTTCATCAAAAACCCGACTCATTTAAACTTGCTGAGGTTTTCCCTGCAGAAACTTCATTTTTTCTGAGCTATATGATTAGCAATAACGAAAAATTCTTTCAGGATTATGAAAATCTTCTTGACAAGAAAAATGGACTTGAAGAATACAAAAACTCACTTGCAGAAATTAATTCATTGTATGGACTTGACCTGCAAAAAACGATTGCTGACAACATGGATGGTTGCGTGGCCATGGTCTATACGCGTCCTGTTCCGGTCATGCCCCATGAAAACAGATTTCTTGTTCTAAGGGTTGGTAGTGGAAATAAAATGGAGAACGCGATGATTCCGCTAACTAAATTGGCTGGCAGTAGCGGGAAAGGTAATTTATCAGGAAATCCGACTTTGTATAAGATTGATAAAGAAACTGTTTTTAAAATTTATAAGACACCTGTAAGCGACTTTGGTAAAAGAGTTTTTGGGGAAATTTTTTCGGATGTTGTGACGAATTATTTCACAATTTATGAAAACTGCCTGATAATGGGTGCTTCATACGAGTCATTATGCCAGTTTCTTAGAGCAAATGTTTTACAGGAGACACTTGGAAACGATCAGGCTTACCATGAGTTCACTTCCGGATTGTCTGATCATCTGAACTTCTATCTTTGGAGTGCTCCGGGCCGGTCGCTCCCTTTTTTCAAAGAAATATTCAATGAAGAGATATATAAAGGGATCGAAAATCGACAATCATCGTTTAAAAAAATTGAATCGGTTGGATGGCAGGTCGGCATCGAAAACGGAATGGTTTATAACATGGCACGCCTGAAATATAATGCTCAGGTTCACGAAAGTCCGACCTCGTTGATTTGGAAGAGTCATCTGGGTAATCCGGTGATTAATAAACCTCAAATTGTAATTAATCCAGCTGATAAAAATCGACGTGAGATTGTCGTTCAGGATAGTGAAAACAATTTTATGCTGATTAGCCACGAGGGTCGTATTTTATGGAAAATCAAACTATCTGGTCCGGTCAGGAGTGAGATCTATCAACTCGACTGCTTCCGCGATGGCAAACTGCAATACTTTTTTAACACTGATGACGCCTTACATCTGATCGACCACGAGGGAAGTTACATTCAACATTACCCATTGAAACTTCGTTCGCCGGCTACAAATGGCGTTTCGGTATTTGATTACGACCACAACTATGATTATAGGTTTTTTATTGCCTGCAAAGATCATCGGATTTATGTCTATGATAAAAAGGGGAATGTTGTTTCTGGCTGGACACCAGAAAAAACGGAACACGACGTCATTCAGCCCGTTCAGTTTTTTAGGACAGAAAATAAGGATTATATCGTTTTTAATGATAAAAACCGGGGATACATCCTTGACCGGAAAGGAAAGCCCAGGGTAGTCATCAAAGGTGATATCAGCTATTCTCATAACACTTTTACGCTTGAACCAGCTGTTTGGAAAGGTCATGCTCACCTGGTTACAACTGATAATAAAGGGAACATCATTTCTATCGGGTTCGACGGATCGGTTAAAAAATTTTCTACAGGAGTATTTTCTCCTGAACATTACTTTATTTACGAGGATTTCGATTCGGATAAAAAACGCGATTATATCTTTTTGGATGGTGACTCATTAACTGTCTATAATCAGTCTGCAAATCAAATATTTAAAAGGAGATTCAACCATCCGGTTGGTTTTCCTCCCGAATTATTCACCTTCCCTGATAAAAGTTTGAAAATAGGAATTTCAGATAGCTCCGAAAATAAGATCTACCTGTTTAATTCTGATGGAAGCATCTGTAACGGTTTTCCGCTTGAAGGATTTTCCCCGTTTGCTATCGGTTTTCCTGGTTCCCAAAACAGTCAGTTTAATTTGATTACCGGAACCTCGGATGGTTATTTGAATAATTACCTGATAAAATAATTTGAAAATTGTTTTTTATGCGTATAGACCAATTAAAATACAAAGCCATGACAATAATTAGATTTTCTATTTTAGGATTGGCCCTCCTTATTGCAGCGATCTTGCTATTCTCATGCAATCTTGAGGATTTTAATCTGAAAAAACTTACCAATAAGGAGGATATCATTCCGGATGTGTATGCCCCTTTAGCGTATGGAACATTTAAGGTATCTGATCTTGTTACAAGTCCCGGACCAGGTGATAATTACCAAATTCCTGTTTCTGGCGTACAACTTAGTCCAATAATCCTGAGTAAGACTGGAACCTCGTTTCGAAATGCCGCAATCGATTCGGTTTATCTGATTACACATTATACCAACAACACGCCGTGTGATATGTCGTTCGATTTTAGTTTTATCAATTCAACAGGTCTCACAATCGGGAAAATATTTTCTTCAGGCGTCATTCCTGCGGGTGCTGTTGATTTTCGGATTCAATTTGATCTTGGTCCGATCGATCAGGATAATTTGATGAATGCTACTGATATTAAACTGAGCATTAAAATAGCTTCACCTGCAGGAAGTTCTATCTTATATAAAGCGGCAAAGAATACGTTGTTTACGCTTAATTTATCGTTTTATGCCCCTGTCAACTTACGAAAGTTATAAATCATATTAAATTCAATAATGGGGAAGTTCTCACTCAAAATATTTTTTCTTACGATCTTTATTGGAGGTTCAATCCTCCTTCGTGCGCAGCCAAATACCCTTTATTTTATGAAGGGTATCCCTCAAACTAAGGATATTAATCCCGCCCGCCCGGGAATCTCCGACGGCTATTATTTTAGTATGCCGCTGTTTTCAAAAATTGACCTTGCCGGCAACACCAATAATTGGGCTTACAGCGATCTGATTCATTGGGGAACGGGGACAAGGGCTGATTCACTCGTAATTGATTTGGATAAATTAAAAGAAAGTATTGGAAGTAAGAATTTCGTCTTTGAATCTGCTGCACTGACAGTTTTGGAATGGGGTTATAAAAAGGATAAAAACTTTTATTCTTTCTCTTTGACCGATCGTGAGTTTACTGAAGTTTTTTTTAGTAAGAGCCTGATTAATCTTGTTCAAAATGGTAATTATCCCTACATTGGTCAGACTTATTATTCAGGTAGTGTAGGAATTGGGGCCCAGAATTACCGGGAATTCGCTTTTAATTATTCACACGAGGTGACGAAGAAACTCGCCATTGGCGGGGCTGCCAAACTCCTTTTTGGGTTGGGGGCTATTCAGACCAACAGTATTAATTTAAGTGCTGCATCACCGGCGAATGGTGAATACCTTGATGTTAATGCCACAGGTCGTGTGAACATTTCAGCACCGGTTAACTTTAATTATAATGCAAATGGGTCGATTAAATCGGTAAACTCACTTCCCAACTATACACTAAGCGATTACCTGACCAACTTTCGAAATCCTGGAATTGCTGTCGATCTGGGATTCACTTATCGTTTGAACAAGAAGACCGAGCTCTCAATGAGTGTCATCGACCTGGGAATGATAGGTTGGAAAAGTAATGTGACACGGCTAACCGAGCAGGGCCATTTTTTATACAAGGGAATCAATATTGTAGATCCGACCCAGACTCCGCCGGTTATTCCTGCTTTTAAAACGGTTTTCAATCAGTTAAGTGATTCAATTGCTGCGGCTTTTCGACCAGGCCATGTAGGGAATAGCTTTTCAACACTCTTGCCGACTAAAATATACTTTGGAATTGATTACCAGCTTATTAATAATTTAAGTGTGTCGGGATTGAGCAGGATCAGGATTATCGACAACGCAGTTCGGACTTCGCTGACTGCCTCTGCCAATGCCCTTTTGGGGGAAAGGTTGTCGTTGTCGGCAAGTTATTCTATAATGGAATCAACCTTTGATAATTTGGGATTGGGAATTGGGATAAAAATTGGATCGATGCAGATTTATACAGCAGCCGATAATTTGTTTTCACCATTTTATCCAAGTACTGCAAGGAACATGAACCTTCGAATCGGAATTAATTTTATTTTTAGTAAAGGCGACAATAAAAGTAGCGGGAGCGATGGAAATTCATCATATCCTAATTGTCATTGCCCTAATTAAGCGAATGGTGGGAATTATTTCCTAATTTTACCGCGATTATAAATCAGCAGTTATGACACTCTATGTTTTACTCAGTATTGTCACTGAATTTAAAGTAGTAATTTTCGTTATCTTGTTTTTTTATGGCTATAAGTTGGTAATGCGGTTTATTGCCCCGAAAGTTGTTGAAAAAGCTGCTGAAAAAATGTACCGCGATATGAAGAATCAGGAGGCCTCACAAGGCAGGCATTCAGTAAGGAAAGGGGATATGACCATCGATTTCTCTGATAAAAAACCTAAGCAATACCGCCGGGCTGATGGCGATTATATCGAATTTGAGGAGATTGATGATAAAAAATAATTTTTATAAATAATTGATATTTAATGCTTAATAAATAGGGCGAATTGTTTGCTCTAAATTTTTATAATATGGCTCAGGAAGATTTATTCAAAAAGTTAATTGCTCATTGTAAAGAATATGGTTATGTGTTCCCATCAAGCGAAATCTATGATGGCTTAAGCGCGGTTTATGATTACGGACAATATGGCGTTGAATTAAAAAACAACATCAAGAAGTATTGGTGGGATTCGATGGTTTTACTGCATGAAAATATTGTCGGAATCGACTCTGCGATTTTTATGCACCCTACCATTTGGAAAGCTTCAGGCCATGTTGATGCCTTCAACGACCCGTTGATCGATAATCGCGATTCGAAAAAAAGATACCGTGCCGATGTGCTGATCGAAGAGCATCTCGCTAAAATAGAGGCGAAAATTGATAAGGAGGTCGAAAAGGCAAAAGCACGCTTTGGTGAAACGTTCGACGAAGCGCAATTTCGTGCGACAAATGCAAGAGTTCTGGAATCTCAGGCAAAATGGGATGAGCTTCATAACCGGTTCGCGGAAGCGCTTAATAATGTTGATCTTGTTGATTTAAAGCAAATCATCGAGGATAACGAAATTGTTTGCCCTGTTTCAGGGACACGAAACTGGACCGAGGTACGTCAGTTTAATTTGATGTTCTCGACCGAAATGGGTTCAACCGCTGATGGTGCATTGAAAGTCTATCTTCGTCCCGAAACGGCGCAAGGTATTTTTGTCAATTATATGAATGTCCAGAAATCAGGACGGATGAAAATTCCATTTGGCATTGCACAAATCGGGAAGGCTTTCCGTAACGAGATCGTTGCACGACAGTTTATTTTTCGGATGCGCGAATTCGAGCAGATGGAGCTTCAGTTCTTTGTTCGCCCCGGTACCGAACTCGTTTGGTTTGAGAAGTGGAAGGATTTGCGTATCAAATGGCACCAGGCACTTGGATTTGGAAACGAGAATTACCGTTTCCAT
>Ga0302286_10001717_pt1 | contig 15949 bp, 4 predicted proteins | sample III_Fen_E2_3_FD_198765 | JGI IMG/M metagenome (GOLD analysis project Ga0302286, IMG submission 198765) | Peat permafrost microbial communities from Stordalen Mire near Abisko, Sweden - III_Fen_E2_3 | ecosystem: Environmental > Terrestrial > Soil > Wetlands > Permafrost | place: Sweden: Abisko...
TTTTAATTTATTTAAAAATTCACTTTTTTTTTCTTAAATCCCCATAAATCCTGGCTCTTATTTGTTTTAATTCATTCATTTAGTATTAAATCAGTATTATTTTAAAAAGATGATGAATTTAAAATTTTAAAGGGATAGAGGTTGGTTTATGTGGTTTTAGCTTAATTTATCCTGCTATTTCATCCAAGTATTATACGTTTTTGAGTCTTTTTCATAAATAAAAATGAATATAATCACCTTTTTTAGAGGAAAACTAGTTTCTAAATAACGATACGTACATAGTTGAAAATCATACAACATAAACACATAGACATTAGAATTATTCTTAGCCAATCCTATCTTTTTCTTCCCTTTGTCATCATGATCCTTCACATTTATCTGCACTTTCCTACAGACATCAAGATAATCGCAGTATAGATAAAATTCAAGGCAATTTTGGAGAGTTTGAATCTAGCATGATCTTTCACAACTCTCGATACAATTCCACAGTGATATAACACCACACTCAGGAAATAGCAGATCTCCGCAAAAGTATTATCTTTGAAATAGAAAATAACCCCGTGGAACAAAGGCACTCCTAGTTACCACCAGTTGTAGTAGTTAAGCTTGATATTAGAAGGAAGGAATATCAAAGAAGTCACATGATGCAAGGAATACGCGAAAAAGCACATATCATAGACACCTAAAGCAATGTAGATATATAAATCAAAGATGTAGTAGATGATTCCATAAAAAATGAAAATTTATATGAATCTATCAGATTTATGTGGTTTAAGTGGATTTGCATCAGTGGATATTGAGAAATCCCTGGGAAAGAACAGTCGATAAATGAAGAAATATGTCAGCGGAAGAATCACTGCTACATTGTAGTAATACCATATTCGATCATTCACATATCGTAGATTAGTTAGAAACTCAGTATCAATAAGAGTATCTATGTTAACCATTCAAGAGAAAAAGAGCGTATCTAAATGTTTTTGCCTGAAAAAAAACTGAATTAATTTTAGGATTTGTACTTTTTCACTCGATTTTTCAATTAAAAATACTATTATTTTTGTTTAATTTATTTTTTAAATCTACAGAAAGTAGCATTTGGCTGATCTTCTATGAGAATTTACGAGGATATTGTTGGATTTATGACGCAAAAAGTATGAAGCTAAATTATCGATTTCGTCATTTAAAGGACTATTTCATTTAAAGATACTATTGAATAGTTTTAAGCAAAGTAATTTTATTTCATTTTTTAACATAAAGACACAAAATCCTTAATGGATATTGAAAAATAATATGCTTTTACTTCTTTGAATTACTTTTTTATTCTGGTTTTTCTGTTAAAGGTTAAGATTTTTTTGAAGAAATAATATTTTAAAGAGGACAACAACAGATAAAGAGAATTGAAAATTATGTGATTTTTTTTATGAATTTTTAGAATGAAAAAATATTGTGTCTCATCTTAATTCGAAGATGTATTGCTGTTCTGAAAAGCGATGTCAGACATGAGGTATTCATGTACTTCATTCTTCAGTGGGTGGGCATTTGAATTCGAGGAGCATATTGTCATCAGCGTGTAAACCAGCACAGGCCTTGAAAATATTGTCTAAGGCAGCTTTTTGTCTGAAGAGAGAGTTGACCAAGGGGGTGTTCTAATCAGTCAAGGGAGCCTTGCACAAGTATCCAAGAGTAGAGAGGACTCTGTTGAATTTTTAGAAAGTTCTCATGCCTTCAACTTTGTATTCAATTCTGCTGAATAATTCGGTTAAAATGATCAAATCGAGAATCAAGGGAGCAGCGAGTAAGGAATCTTCGCAGACATTGTAGAGCACGTGAGTCTATTGTCCACCGAGGAAAATCTCAGAGCAATACTCATCCATAGCTTTCTTAGAGTCACCAGTGTATGGAACGTACTTAATGACGATTTCGTGGTCGATCTTAGAAGATTCAGGATAGAGAACTTTGTTGGAAGCGAGGATATCATCAACACAAGATTTCTTGCTGAGTTCCTTTGATTTGAATTATCTCTCAGAAGACAAGTTCATGCCGTCGTTGTTACCAAGATGATTGTAGGAAACAATGGACTTAGGCTTGAGACCAGCACTGACGAGGAAATCAGTCAATGAAGTCTTAATCTTAGTTTATCCAGACTTGAAATCATCTCCGACGATGAAAACATCTTTTTGCTTGGCGAGTTCGATAACACCTGGAACAAGAGTGTTCTAGGGAGATCCATTAATGTAACTGCATCCCTCGAGGATTGTAGCGACGGCATAGACGGTAGAAGCAGAGATTTCGTGCTCAGAATTCTTAATAGCATTGAGAACATTCTCAGCGGTATCGTGAATTCCTGGGGTAAGGACGGAGAAACGCTCGGTGTTAGCAGTCCAGAGAACAATAACCTTGTCGAGACCGTTTGATTCCTTGAATTCTCTGATATCCTTACGAATATGCTCGAGATGCTCTTGTTTGTTGTTTCCTGGAATGACATTGTCAGCTCTGGCCGCTTGGTTAGCAGCGATGAAATCAGGGTAGTAGATGGCTGGTTTAGGGACGATGTCCTTCATGTATGGGTCGAGTTTTTCGATGAGGTTGTACTCAAGAACTTGAGCTCTTCTCATGGCTTCAGACAGGTTGAGTTTGCTGATGTCCCATCCGGTGATGACGACATCGTCTGGGCTAACAAGGGGAAGAATGCTGTTCATGGGGAGGTAGATTTCTTCAGATCCAGAGCATCCAACCTTGATTGTGGAAGACTAAGTGATAGATCCATAGTAGTTAGCGGTTTGTTCTCCACGCTTGGCATACCAAGTGAGCTTGTGCTTGTTGGCCAAGATACCACCAGTGACAGTAGTACCATTGTTACCACCAAGTCCGACGAGCATGACTCCGAGCTTGGGAATATGAGTGTTGGTCTTGAATTAGTATTCAGTGGCCTTGGGGGTAACCTTGACTTGACCATTAGCTAATTTCTCGACAGAGGAGAATTTGTATTGGTAAGTAGCTTGGATGGAGTCGTTGTCGTAAGTGACATTAGATGAGTTAACCTACATTTTTGTGAGATTCTTGTGTTGTTTCTAAGAAAATTAGATATTGTTTTTGATTTTGTATTTGTTTTGTTTTGATTTTTTACTAATCCTAAATCGGCTAAGGATATCCTTAGGCATTTATAAGGTTGAATTCCCTTGTTTAGTCTTTAATCCTCCCCCTTTCTGTGCAAAAAGATATATCAAGTGCGTTGAATTTTAACTTTGATTAATCAAGTGCGCACTTCGATTGACCTGCGCATCAAACTATACTTTTAGGAGCCCCAAATAGTTCTACATCTTTTTTTTACTTTCCCACTTTCAATTAAAGACTAAAACTTCACGTCTACGAACGCATTTTTGATGATTTTTCCATCGAAAATATGCCAATTAATCCATTAGACGTTCATCCTCTTTTAATAAGCACTTTTTGATTTATGCGTGCGCACTTGGATCTTTAAATCCCCCCTCTCAGCGTAAATCATTTAATATTTCGAAATTCGACGAGTTTCCTTAAACTTTCAAACCATTTTAGCATAGCATTGCACTTCTAGGCTTTCATAATTGATCCATTTGAAGATAAATTACCAATCACAGATACATTTTAGCATCTCCAAAGCGTTTGTTATTGTCTTAATAAGCATTTATTTCTCAAGTTGAGATAGAACTAATGTTAAATGTTATGCGAAGAAAGAATTCAATGCTTCCTTCAATGATAATAGCAAGAGACAAATTTATTTGCAGTCAATAATATATGATAATAAGGGAATAAATGGCAGAGGATTCTTGCTTTTTTATATGAAAAAGAAGAAGAAGCTAAACAAAACCCAACCATAAACCCAGCGAGATTGTCTTGTATTTTGAAATTTAGGCTGATTTTTTTGGCATAAAATAAATCTCTCTTTCAAACCATTTATTTTGAGCTTCTTTTTAGCCGCATAAGAAAACCTTGTATTGATTACAAAGAGAATTCAAATTTCTTAATGTTTTAATAAAAATCTGCCACTAAAACATTCGTTTAATTATCATCTTAAACAACTTAATTCCAGCTTAAGACACACACATTCATTCTTCTTTACCTCATCAGAATTCAAAACTCTGTAATTGTTGGAACTAAAAAGGGAGTTTTGTTGTAGGTATTTCTACTCCAACAACTTAAAATTTAATTTATTTCTCCCAATTTTCTAGTCTTAAATCGATCAAACCTTCTGTATTTTTCACTTTAATAAATTGAGGTCAAACTTCCACTCTTCAATAATCTGTTAATCCATCCCAAATAACCATGTACAATTTACCGAAATAATTTTTATTACTGCTTAATCTACTGGACTCTTTTTGCCCTTTAACCTCATATAATTGTTCTTATTTTTAATCTCAACACAATCTTTTCTAATCCAATCAAAATACAGCAAAACAACACAATAACATTTCACATTTCACATAAATTATCATCTTTTTTCATATTATTTCATTTATTCCTGATTTTTCTCACTAAACAAGCGTATATTCATCTACATTGAGAATCGGGAAATGGTCATTTTTTAATAACGTCTTGAATTTAAAAGAGTACATCTTCCCAACTTGCAGCGAATGTTGAATATGATAAGTTTGCTTTACTAATCCCTGTACATACTACTTAACTGCTAACGTCACATCGCTGTCATTGATGTCTTAACTTAAATGATTAATCGCTACGATCTCAGCAATGAATGTCTAAAATGGCTTAATATTTACTTGCTCTATCTTCACAGTGATTTCACTATCTTCCGAATCCAATTGTTTCACTAACTTTGTGCGCAAAAAGTACTAATCTGGTTTGGAACCAGCCGCTCCAGTAACAGCAGAATTAATGCCATTTTTTTCCAGATTCTTTGAGACACCATTATTATTTGTTGTTGATGGAATAGCTAGAGCCTATGAGCGAAGAATTTAGTTAGGTTAGGTGTCTGGCAACTCTTCTAAAGATTCATTACTGCTTTAACATTTCTGCAAGGAACTTTTATCAATACTGCTTTTGTCGAAGATATTACTCCATTTATTGAATCCATTTGATTTCCCTTGGTTATTATTATTATTATTAGTATTGCTGGCAAGTTGTTTATTTTATGGAAAGCACTCTTCGATTTCAGAGTTACTTGAGCTAACTGAACTTTTCCTATCAAGTCTATCAAAGAACAGATGATTTCTCTATCCATTTTGCTATTAAGCTAATTTCATTGAAGATGATCCATTCTAGAGTTTACCACCCCCTTAGCTCTCCAAATTATTGTTGTTATTGTTGTTCATATGATTTGCATTGATATTCTCTAGTAAATTACTAATATTATTATTCTAAAAGAAATTCTAATGGTTTCCTCCTTGTCGTTCTTCCTCCAAATCATCATCGAGATCATCCTCATTCTCACTTGATCCTGATGATTTAGAATTAGACGCTTAGAATAATTTTAAACTCTTTTGCGGTAATCCTGAATTCAACTATTAAGTAAGTCCTTTACTTTGTTGTCTTCTTCGTTTTCTGTTGTTTCGCTTCTGAGTACAAGTCCCTCCTATTTTCATTTAACTGCAACGTCCACGGTTGTTGATTTACTGTTATTATTAGCTATTCAGTGGCTCATTGTTAAGATTGTTTAAACTTGTCGATTTCTTTGCTAGAGAAGTTTAATTATTTGCTAGATTGTTGCTATCTTCTTCTTATTCGTTTTATTCAAAATTTTATTATTATAATTTACTGTCAGAATTGGTAATAGTATTAGTAATAGCTTGTCTAAGAGCTGTTTTGTTAGTATTCATTATTTCAATTGGACTCTTTGTTAGCTAAGTTGCAGCAGTGTTAGCTTCATTGTAAGGGATGTTGTCTTTCAGGACATTGTGTTTATTATTATTATTTTTTCCATTAGAATCTTTAATATTATTATTTCCATTATTTAGATCTTAGTTATCAGCTGCACTGATACCATTTCCACTGTTGCCACTGGTGTGCTCACTGGCTGCATTATTATTCTATTCATCTGTGTCTTGTAGCTATTTGAGCTATGCTCTTTCTTATTGCTCGGAATGCTATTTTTAATCGATTTATTTTTTTATTTTATCCCTCCATGCACTTGAGTGAGTGTCTTTCTTTTTCTAAACTGCAGGTGGTGGTCGTCGATGATTGTTTGCTTGCTGCAAAGGATTGAAGTAGATTCCCTTGAATCTGAGTTCTTCATCAGGTGCCTCATCTGCTTCTTTGAACTTAAAGTCTTAGCTTTGAGTCTCTTGTTGGCTCTTTTCCATCACAAATAACGAGATTCAATTTAAAGATCAAACAAAATATCTGCAATAGGTTTCAGATTGAATTATTAGTATTCTTTAGCGTAGGTTTGTAATAGGAATGTTTGCTTCTAAGAGTATTATAAATGTTTTTGCTTCAAAAGGACACCAGATAGGCCACAAATAACACACCCTTTCTCTCTCTCGCTATCACAAATGAGTATTCTGAGGTTTTTGATAAAAATATTTCGAACTGCTATTCACTCTGAATTACCAAAAAATCCTTTCGATATGTTTCCCTATTACTTTGTATTCGCACTAACGCGATCTCCTTCCAGCCCTTTCAATTCCTCCTCCCCACAGATTTCCAAAAAGACTTCAAATTGGCTCCGTTTTGATAGAATCTGTCATATCTTTTTCTTTTGTTGTCTCTCCCCACAAGAAAATAGGAAAAAAGGAAGAACAAATTCAAGACAGAAATAAATCTTTGATAGCCACATATTGCAGTTTTCTGTATTCATTTTTAGTTTGTTCATTAAAGAATGCAACAGATAAAGGTTTTTCTTTTATTTTGCTAAATGCAATAATTAATGAAAGTAATTATCAAAACCATTATTCATAATAAATAATATTCTTTCTGATATTAACAAATAATGCAATAATGAAATATCAAATATGTTTCAATTAAAAATCATTTAATAGCCATTTTTAAAGTTGTTCGAATAAAAAAACAAGATAACAAATATATTTAAACAATAATATTTAACTTTATTTTCCAACAAGACATTCATTTCTTCTCATTTGAATTCTTTAACTTCGCTAAAATCATAGAGTTTGATATAATCACCTTTCCCAAAGACATAAAAACCAATCATATAAGCAGTGCCTTCAATGATCGCTTCTTGAGCATGTTCGAAAATAGCTATTTAATTTTATCTGCTCGGAAAATCAATGACATTGAAGATTTTCTCTCTAATGCAGAACTAAATTTCCACTGTATTCTCTAAATATCCTAATTTCTAGAATGCTCCTTCAAAATTGTCTTACCATATGTTCTTGCCTCGAATAACCTTCCCAACTGTTGTCGAAGTGTTGTTGTGAGTGAAGAAAGCTGTCTATTTAAATTCTCCCCATCCAGCTGTTAGGAGATCCTCAGAAATAAGTCCAATTCCGGAATCGCACAAACGGTTCACATTCTTAAACTTTGCGCGTAGAATGTACTTTGAACCTGGGTTAAGAAAGTAATTTAGATGAGCATAGGAGTACCCTCCTCGGATAGATTTCATAAATACATTAGGTCTTAACTTGACACGGCCTAGTATTGACTGTTTAATTGCCTCAAAAATAAGTTAGTCTAAATCTCCTTATGGTTTTTTCTTCTTTGGACACAAATTATTGCACAAAAGCGATTTAAATTTGGATACATTACTATTTGGGGGATGATCTTTTTTCATTCTGTATTGTTACACCATAGATATCTTATCTGGATATATGGGATCTGATTGCATATTCTCCAAAAGATTAACTTTATTGCTAATCAATTAGCTTTAGTGTTGTTGTACTTAAGATTCTTGGAGTTTACTTTATTATTATTATTCCGCTTTTAATTACTCTTAAATACGTGATAGTTGTGATTCTGTTTCTTCAATCTTTTTCTGCTAGGCTTTGAGTTTGTCTTCATTTTCAGAATCACCTAACTGTTGCAAATTGAAGTCACCTTGCTAATAGATGTTTTCAATAATTTTCTCTAGATTATATGACAATTTCGTTAAATCTAACTATTTAATCTATTGAAATTCTCCAATAGCATATTGAAGTAGACTTTAAGATTCTTCAAACACTGACCTATTAGAAGATAAAAACTCCTTAAGTTTTGCATTAACAGCATGAGAAGATGAATAACCCTGCAGAATCTGTTTGAGTTCCTAGAGCTTCGAATTCTCTTAATATATTTCTCTCATACAATCCGCGCAAGATAGTTGTTTTTCCAGCTCAATAAAGTATTTTTTCTTGAGCTTGCCTAAGATGTTCTGAAAATCTGATACCAATTTTGCCATCATGTTTTCGATTTACGTTTTCTGCGTTTCAACATTAGCTGGAATGCTGGAGAAACTCTCTTCTAAGATGGCTTTTTCAGAATCCTTCAAAGAGAAGGGAGGCCAGTTCTTTAAGTAGCTCGTTTTTGGACAATTCAATGCTGTCTAAATCATCACAACTTATGAAAGAGATATATTCTGCTCTTGAAGACAATGCAAGCACAATAGAGGATCACTTGCTTTTTAGGAGTGGTTAAACGATTGACAAAGTTGATCTGAATGCTTCTCGCATGCCATGCCATTGAATTTTATCTGATCGACCATGTTGAATTAAGGTTTATGAGAGGCTCTCAGGTATCTGTGGTTGAACTATCTTTTTAAAAACTTAATTTTTATTTCTTCTTTTTTTAATAATCTTTCTAATAAAGTATCGCTTCAAAAATACAATTGAAGGAAAAATAGTTAAATATTTGTCCTCTCAGTTGTTCGAATTAAAATAACTTTCTCTCTTGATGCCCATGTATTTGAGATACTTTAGATTTTTAGAATATCATTTTCATAATCTTTTATTATCCTCTTTTTTTAATAATTATCAAACAAGAGATTAAAATACAATACTTACCACAAACAACAAAAAGAAAAAGTTAGAATATTGTAATCTATTATTGGTTATGTCTCTATAAGATTAATTATTAGTATAAATTAATATACTTTAAAATGAATAAAAAATAACTTTCTTCTTAGTTTGTTAATCTACTCATTTCAATATATTTCTCTCAAATAATTAATCAATTTTTGAAAGATGTTCGATGGGTAAAACATGCTAAATAAGTAGTAGATCTAATAAAACTAACAAAAAATATTATAACTCAAACAGTACTTTGAATCAATTCTTCAAAAAACCATAGTAAAGTTTTTATATTTTCAAATGGATTCCCTGCTTAGTTCTTTTATTTAATCGCACTAACGCGCTCTCCTTCAGTGAAATCAAAAAAACAAACAACAATCTACCATATTCTTATGTTTTTTCCATGAATTAATAAACTAATAATTTAGATGAAAAATGTTTACAGGATCTGACATAATACATACCAAGAGTTGATTACCATAGTTTAACAACAGAATGTGCTTTTTACTTTATGGATAGTTTTAAAGCTATGATTATCAGAGATCAATTATTAATTCTTTTGTTGTTTTGAAATATCAAAAAAGAAGAATTGCATTTAGATAGATTTCACTCTTTATTGATAAAATAATGTATGTATGCTGATTTGTTTTAATTTAAGAAAAAAACAAAAAAAGAAAATACTATTAACTTTCAAAATAATCCAGTCAAAAGCGAAAATAACTAGGGATACTCATTTTGTATTGAAATAATTTCAAATTTCTTTTTGATTATAAGAATCCAAGCAACAACCAAAAAATATCCACAAAGACTGTAAAAGACATGAGAATAAGAGATTTGGAAAGAAAACAAAAAAGACCAAAACTACATGGTATGTTGAACTAAAGAAAGCTAGTTTAAATACAAAAGTAGTCATTTTATGAGGCCTAGATGTCCAATTTAGCAATGATTTATGAAGTGTTAAATAATCTGGTTCCATGATTCAAGCAAAAACAAATACAATTAAATGTGGAAAAATAAAGGAAAAGTGTGGATTATGATTTGTTAAAGCAGCTTCAGCAATAATCAAAAAATCTTTCAATCAATTTCTGAAAGATGTTTGATGGGATTCAATCAAGGGTAAAATATTCATACTCCTACTGAGATTATTATTGTGATTATTACTCGATTATTGAATCTATTACTACTACTACTGCTGCTACTGTTATTATGAGGCTACTTAATTCGCTTTCTGACTGAAAAAGTTAGCAGCAGTAAGTGAACATATTGGTTTGACTTGTTCTTTTTAAAATTAAAATATTGAATGTTCATTATTATTGCTATTTTTGTTTATGAGATTGATTCCATAATGCGTTCTAGCTGTGTTGCAGGTAATAAATTTCTACTACCCTAATGCATTACTAGAGTTCAGCTGGATAGAACGTAGCTTCATTGTGGATTGCCTAAGTTCATTCATAGAATTGTTGTTTCGTGAGGATAAAAGTTGTCTATTATGGTTTTGTTTTAATAACGATTTTTCAACTTATTAAGCAAATGCTACGTGAGCCATCTCAATCTATGGATGGGAAGGTAGAGATGCTACAACAGGAACTGTAGAAGTAGTTATTGTTCCTTTTCTAATTGGTGAGGATTACTATTATTTTGTAAATCTTTATGATAAATTCAAATTTATTTCTCTGGAAGATTCTGCTTGAGATATTGTTAACGCAGAGGTGCTCATTGTTTACGACAATTGATTGTTCTCTGTCACTGGGAGTCTCTTATACAATATGTTCTACAAATCTCTTCTTGGGATAATCTTTGGTGGTATCTTCTAATGAATATTTCCCTGCTAAGATCTCTCATGGACTTCATAAGGAGAAACACGACCTCGCCTTTGATAACAAACATCGTTTTTATTATTTTCAAGAATATTCTCACTCTTTAAGTCTTTCCAGTAATGTTCTTACCTATCATCACTGGGAAGATGTACTTAGCTATTCGTTTAAGGTACAACTAATCTCAATTAGTGCGTTTTCTACCTAACCGAATGTTCATCGATCATATTCATCGTCGTCAAAGATCTATCCATCAAAAAACAATCACTCACATATCCTTATTATTCTCTCTAAATGCCTTGTTACTTAAGCACATCTATTGAGAACAGTGTGTTCCTCATGATTTTGATGTTCTAATTCGCTCGAGAGTAATTCTATTTATTCCTGTTGAACTTGTAGTTTTCTAGATCTAATTTAGTAAACGTCCTGGATGCTCTAGTAACAGGATCCACTGATGCTGTCATGCGGTTACTTTAAAGAACAAGAGGACTCAGCGGAGACACATCTATGAGATTATTCCTAGATTTCGCTGGACTTGGGATATTGCTATCAAATTTTGTATATGAACTTTTAAAACTATTCTTGCTGTCAAGTTCCATTTCGTCATGGAAAGTCCTCTCCAGAGCTAGAATAGTAAACAGTAAATCATAATAAATAACTACAACGAAACACCATAAATCATCTAAATTTATCATACCAGTTGTAATGAGTTGGATTTGTTTTTCTCTTCGCTAAACTAGTGATTTTTCATTTTTCAGATTATTAATCAGAAAGTTCGCTAGGTTTAATTTTCTTGTCATAACAGTAGGAATCACAAGATCACTGTTTTTCTGCTCATACAAGGTATTTGTTCCACAGTTACTGCATGCACAACTTTTTCTTCTAATTTTCTTCTTTGCATTCTTCTTTTTATTCCTGATTTATCTCTAAATCAAGAATCTTTAAGCAATAACGCTTGGCTCTTTTTTTGGCCTTCTACCTGTGTCGATTTCACTTCGTCTCTAGCGATAATTGGTAGAAGTTTCCTTAGTTTAAGGATTTAATGTCTATTATTATGGTTAAGGATTTTATTAAGGAGGTATGACACCTTATGCGATAATTATCTTAGGGAATTGTTCTTCTTTGGCTTGTTTGTTGCATTCTTCTTCAAGAACATGAAGTAGTTTCTTGTACCCGAATCGCTGTTCGTCTGATTTTGGTCTTTGGGATGGTTATTTTTTATTATTAGGCTTCTTGAAAGAGATGATGTTCTATTGAGATTTCAAGTTACTCCATTGAAGAAGACTCATTAAAGGATGGAGAGTCTCTAGATAAGAAATGGAAGTTGTAAAGGAAAAAAAGGTTAGATTCATATTTTGGTTTTAAAAAATAACTGCAATTTTGTTACATTCTTTTTCTTAGATGCTGAGCAATTTAATAGGATTCTGAGTTGAAGGGAGGATTACTGTTTCTTCTTTCGCAACAGCTACAAAATCCGCAATAGGAAATCCTTAGTTATCACCTGATGTTGCAGCCATTTGATTAGATTGCTGATACTGGAGTTGTTTCTGAGACGGCAACTGTAATTCGTTGGATTTAGCTACTTGCTTTTTATCTTGTGTTTCTTTGACATTGTTGCTGAATGCGCTGAATTGCTTTTTTATGGAAATACATACAATTTCATTTTGAGAATGTCAAAACAAGACAATTTCAAATAAATGCTGCTTACGGGGAGTTCTTGATCTATCCTATTGACAATGGGAGTAGCCTCTGAATAAGAGGACTGAGAATCACCTGAAAAAGTGCGCTGAAGCATGTTTTTACTCGCAGCAGTCCTCAGTGAATTTTTGATATTAATATACTTTCCAAATTAGTGATATTGTTTTTTTTGTCAGCTAAAATTCAGCGCGATTTAGAAAGGGGATAGTTTAGAAGTTAATCTCAGCTTAGCTTAATAATAGCTCACACTCATATTTCAAGCTTGAATTTGATTTCTTGTAGATTTCATTTCCATTCTTACTGTAAAACAAGTAGCTTTTGAAAATGGAGACTCATTTTTCTTTTTAAATCTCTTTATTTGTTCCTTTTCTTTTGCTCATTTCTAGATTTATGCAAAACTAACAAAGATGGTTCAATTGTTATTCTCCTGAATTCATATTTGAGTTACAATCAATCAGATAACCTTCCTCGTTAAGTCCACCACAATCAACAAAGATTACTCAAATAAAAATCTCTTTGGTTAATCAACGAAACCTCTTTATTATTCTCCCTCCCTTGAATTACAAATTACAGCAAGAAAAATTAACAAAAGCTTCTATCTGCCCCTTTTATCAAAACTATTTAATATTACTATTCCCCAGTAAAAACTTTAGAACCATTCAGAACCAGCAGAACCGGCTAGATTATCGCAAAACTCAGAAATAACTATCTACAAAACCAAATCTAATTTTTGGTAATAATCTCTTCAGCAAAACACAAAATTAGTATCAATAGGAAATACCATAATCATAAATTCCAGCCCTAAGGGATAACTTCACTAGCATCAAGAACTAAAACTGAAGCTAGCATTAGCAGTTGAGAGCAAAATATGCATCCCCCCCCAAAAAAAGTTTATTGTTGGTTCACAAAAAACTAAACAAAAATGATTTATTTCTTATTATGTTCTTTCTCCTTCACTACTTCACTAGACAGCTTTAAGAATATCTTAGTTGTTAATCGTCTACTTGAGATTCTCATCGTTTAATAGAATATCCATGGGAATCATATTCAGCATTCCTTTAATTCTCCATGTCTTATTCAGTAAGGATATTTTAAAGGGAATCCAGCAGATCAATGCTACCAACAGACACGTTATAGTAAAGCACACGAATAACGCAATTGCTATGGATTTCTAAGATGATTTATATGATTCTATGCAAGAATCAAATACTGATCGCAATTAGTCGTTTGGACCAGCTATGTAAAGTAACAATCTATCTGCCATTTAGAATAAATTACTGTTTATGTAAGCCGCTATTTATGTCAAAGGGGAGGTTTCACTCTCGTATTTCTTGACAATGTTATGCACGTCTAGGAGGGAAAATACAATAAAACATGAATATTTAATTAGAAAATAGAAAGGAAGTTTGAAAATAGAGGTAAAAGACATATTTTTTTTACTTAATAGTAAGTGCTCAATGGCTAGCTTAATTCCTTTCAATAGTACTTGATTAGACACGGTGGCGCACTCCGTCGTTGTAGGGGCATTATTACCATCAGTAGCTTAGGGAGTGAAATTATTGCAGACATTACCATTGCTTAGCAGCAAATACGAAGCAACATAACTGTCAAAACTTCCTGGAAAGACTTAGGATATCGAATCAAATAGCTCTTATTCATCAGTCGCTATGCTCTGATTGTAATAATCGCCCATATCTTATCCATTAAAGATCTACTGACTCCCAACAGAGATCTCCTCAATGCAAAAGAGCAGAAAGTACCTGTTGGATTTGTGAAAGTTTGATAAATAAAATTTTAAAAAAAATGTTTTCATGATTATTTTTCCTATTATTTTATTCGGCTTACTTAATTAAAGGATTCCTCCTTTGCAGCAACGAGTGGTGCGTAAAGATTGTCTTTATTGAAGACCGATTCGAAAGCTACAACAAGATCAATGTTACAAACATCGCAAAAAACACACTTGAAACCACAATCAACTTCTGTGCATCAATCCAAGAACTTGAATTCCTTGATTCCATAATTCGTTAGCTTCGTTCTATGAGAATCTCCTATGCTGTTCTCTCGATAAGTTCGCTGTCTCTTTTTTTACCTTTTTTACCCTTTTTCCCACTCTTCCCAGCTAAACTACCTTTATCTGCTTCTTGGTTAATTTTGTTAATAGGGCTGGCTTTCTACTAATCTATTGGACTAGGACTATTCAGTTAAATAGCGATTGTAGTATTGTTGTAATTGTTATGATTCGACATAGCTGGAGTATGACTTTCATTGGTTTTCAAGATTTGATTTCCAGGGAGCTACTATTGCTTGTTGTTCTTGAGAAAACGAAAAAATAACTCAAAAAAAGAATCCAGAAAAGAAAAGAAATTTTTTTCCTTACAATATTAAGTCGAGAATCATTGTTGTTATTTCCATTAGAATTAGGGGGATTATTGTCATCTTCTACGTCTTCCTCATTATTACGCTAACGATTATGATTATTATTATGATTTGTATGAGTATGCGCAGTTTTTTCATTATATTATCCTCCTCCTGCATTATCTTCTTCATCGGAATATTTATCTTCATTTTAGATCACAAATATATCCTTGTGAGGAGCTGTTTACTTATCCTGTTCATTTTACCCAGGTTATTGCAATGGATCATGATTGTTATTGTTAATTTCATGGTGTTTATGCTTTTTTCCTGAAATCTTAGAATCCAAAAAAGTCTATTGGAAATTCTCTACTTTCATAACTAGCAATTCTATGTCTTTAATCGAAATCAACCCGAATAAAGATAGCACTTTATTATTGGCTTTATGCATTTTGAATACTGATGGAATCATCCCACATAAGGAAATTCCAATAGACACCATTGCTATAATGAATACTACCCAGGAGGAATCTAAATAATCCTCTACTGAGTTAGTGTAAGCTGTGACTAATCTGGAATTCAGAGAATCCGATGTGTTCCTCATGGTGAATAGGCCATTCACACGATTGAAATAGAAATATTTCTATGTCGAGGTAGCAGTAGCACCAGTTGTCAAAGCGTCTGTAAATACCATGTTGGCGGCTGTCGAATTTACCATGGAACTCGCTCCAGTAATGTATGTGAGAACAGCGTCAGTGTATTTGTTCGTTTACGTAGAAGTAGAGCTGTCCTAAAGCAAGGAAGTAACTTTTACATCATCCTCTTCTCCGAAATCCCCTTTGTAGTTTGTGACTTCAAGAAGATCTTTGATGACTTAGAACTCAGTCTTCTGAAGTAAATCTACATGTTGAGCGAGCTTTTTTCAGAAAAAGAGAAACAAAGTTAAGTACGGAGACACAAAAAAAACCAAAAAATTGAATCAAACAAAAAACTGCTTTTCGAATTATCAAAAATGAACCATAAAACACCCATTGCTCTTGCAGTTTGCCTTACAGTATCTTGGTTAAGGAGAAACTATGCTGCCAATGTCGATCCACTTGGAGGAGTCCAATATCCACTGTTTTTATTATTAAATTTCAAATAAAATCATTTAAT
>Ga0302286_10001718_pt1 | contig 15935 bp, 14 predicted proteins | sample III_Fen_E2_3_FD_198765 | JGI IMG/M metagenome (GOLD analysis project Ga0302286, IMG submission 198765) | Peat permafrost microbial communities from Stordalen Mire near Abisko, Sweden - III_Fen_E2_3 | ecosystem: Environmental > Terrestrial > Soil > Wetlands > Permafrost | place: Sweden: Abisko...
CCTGAGAATCTAAATTGCGCTCAGGCTGTTTTAAAAGGGCACCAACAGGAATTTCACATATCAGATCAGGAAATTGAAGAATTCCGTGCCTGGGGCGGAGGCAGGGCACAGAATGGAGTTTGCGGCACATTGTTTTCAGCAGAACGATTACTCAGGCAAGCTGGCAAACCCGGGATTACTGAAGAATTCTATAAAATGGCAAATTCTATTCACTGCCTGGATATAAAAAGCAATAAATTCCCCTGTATCGATTGTGTTCGTATAGCAGACGAATTGATTGAACTCAGGATGAAGTAGAACCAGGGTTCTACTTTTTATTTATCAGGTTCATAAATTCCTCTCTGGTTTTAGCCTGTTCAAATATTCCCGTAAAATCGGACGTAGTAGTAATAGAATGTTGTTTCTGAACACCGCGCATTTGCATACAAAGGTGCTGAGCTTCGATAATCACCATGACTCCCATCGGGTTTAACGTCTTTTGGATACACTCTTTTATTTGAGTAGTCATTCTCTCCTGTACCTGCATTCTTCTTGCAAAAACTTCTACAATCCGCGCTATTTTACTCAACCCGGTGATCTGTTTATTCGGGATATAGGCAATGTGTGCCTTCCCAAAAAAAGGAAGCATGTGATGTTCACACATCGAATAGAAATCAATGTCCTTTACGATCACCATTTGGCGATAATTCTCTGTAAACATGGCTGATTTAATGATTTCTTCAGGAATTTGGTCATAACCCTGCATCAGGAATTGTAAGGAACGGGCTACTCGCTCGGGAGTCTTTAGTAAACCTTCTCGATTTACATCCTCTCCTAAAAGTTGAATAATCTGCTTGTAATGTTCGGCAATTTTTTCCGTTTTTTCTATATCAAAAGGAACTGGTTGGTTGATATTAAAATCCATATTTTATTTATTTAGATCCTGAAATAATTATTTGTTCACGAACAATGTAGATTTCGCTTCTCATAGTTGGAAAAGCTTCAATCAATTTGTTCCGGAATACATGAGCCTGAGCCTGAGAAACAAAATCACCAACTCTCACTTTCCAGAAAGGGGATGAATAATTAACATAAACAGTTTGATCGGGGAAAGTTTCACGTATTTGTCGTTCTATTTTAAATGCTTCATTTTTAGCTGTTCGTTGGACATTGCTTGAAAAAACCTGAACGCGATATCCGTTTGAAGTCTGTTGATTCTGAGAATTAGTAGGATGTTTTTTATTTGTCAACAGTTGTTCAATTCTTTTATCCTGATGAATTTTCACAGTGGCTTGTGTTCCTGAATCAGTTGACGAAAGGGCCTCTATAATGTTGTTTTGTTTAGAATTCTGGGTTTGTTGCGCACTTAACAATCCTGCAATCAGGAATAAAGCCACAAAAAACATAAAATCTTTTCTTTTCATTTTTTGTTTTTTTTAGGGTGCAAAGTTATACAAATGTTGTGGTTTTTCAGACAAGTAATGCCAATTTGTTGTGTATTTGTTTTCAAAAATAACAATAATCAGTTATTCTCTCAAGATTTGTTTAGTTACTATTAATTATTAATTACTTAATGCTTATCTTTGTTTTAGATATTTATTTGAATATGACAAGAACCAAAATAGCAATCATAGTAGCCGGTGGTAAAGGCACGCGCATGCAGGCTAACATCCCCAAACAATTCATAGAGATCCACGGAAAGCCTGTTTTAATGCATACACTCGAAGCATTTTACAAGTACGACAACACCATTCAGCTCATTTTGGTCCTCCCTGATTGCCAACTGAATGCCTGGAAGGAACTGTGTTTAAGACACGCCTTCCTCCTTCCCCATCAAATTGTATCCGGAGGAGAGACCCGCTACATTTCAGTATTGAAAGGGCTTGATCTGATAAAAAGGCCTGCCCTGGTTGCTGTTCACGATGGTGTTCGTCCTTTTGTGAGTAGTGGGACCATCAAACGTTGTTTTGAGGAAGCGGAGAAACACGGATCAGCCATCCCTGTTATCGATGTAGTGGATAGTATCCGGCAAATTACTAAAACAGGGAGTCAATCTGTGGATCGCACGAATTATAAGTTGGTACAGACTCCTCAGGTTTTCGATAGTGAAATACTAAAAAAAGCATATCTGCAAGACTTTTCTGTACTTTTTACTGATGACGCTTCCGTAGTTGAAGCCCTGGGATTGAAAATTACATTGGTGGAAGGGAACCGTGAGAACATAAAAATCACGACTGCATTCGATCTGATACTGGCAGAAGCAGTTCTCAGGTCCAACACATTGGACAGATAGAGATTCTATGGGTTCCAATACAAACACAAAACAATGGCTTGATTTCCTACGGGCAATAGCAACAATAGGTGTAATCATTATACATGTTTCAAGCCCGTTGGTAAAAATGTCTTATGGCAGGAATATCCCATTCTGGTGGATTGGAAATATAGCCGATAGCAGTGTGCGGTTTGCCGTACCCTTATTTTTAATGCTAAGCGGTGCAACTTTGTTAGACAGGGAATACAAGTTGGGAGAGTTCTACAAGAGAAGGTTTTTACGGGTATTGCTTCCTTTCCTGTTTTGGGTGATAGTATACTGGGTGTATCGTTGGTGTATGTTAAACGCCAGGCAACAGCCCCATGAGTTACAGTCCATTCTACATTGGGCTGTCAATTTATTTTTAAAGGAAGGAGTTTCCAAGCATTTCTGGTACATTTACATGATTCTGTTTATTTACCTGATGGTGCCGTTTATTGGAAGAGGATTGCACAGATTAAGCAACTCCACTGTTTTATACCTGTTGGTCGGCTGGGTTGTACTGGCTTTTATGTTGAAGTCGGTTCCTTTAAACATGTATAACTGGTCTGGCGACTATGCCAGTAGGTTTTTGGGTTATTTTCTGTACACCGGATACCTGGTACTGGGCTATTATCTCAGCAAACTATCAGCAACTTCAGTTAGGACCAGATATATTGCTTCTGCATTTTTTTTGTTAACCATTTTGGTTTCAGCAGGATTGACCTATATTTTTAGTAAGCAAGCACACAGGCTCGACTTAACTCTATATAGTTACTTAACCATAAATACAATTATTCAATCAATTGCAATTTTTGTAGGAATAAAGGATTCGGAGTTTAGACACAGCTTTTTTACAACCATACTACACACAATAAGTAACTATAGCTACGGCATTTACCTGGTACATATCCTCGTGATTGGAATCTTCTTTAATCACGGCATTTTCTGGACTATGGCGCATCCTTTGGTTTCATTGCCTTTAGTCACCCTGTTGACTTTGATGACTTCATTTGCATTGATTTATTGTTTGAGAAAAATACCTTTTGGCAACTATATATCGGGTTAATTATTACTATGGATTTACTGACAGACATCAAATTTCTACCAGGTGTAGGTTCCAAAAGAGCGGATCTACTCAGGCTGGAGCTTGGCATTAAAAGTGCTGAGGATTTGTTGCGTCATTATCCTTACAAATACGTTGACAGGAGCCGGTTCTATTATCTGCATGAGATTTCGGAAGATATGCCTTTTATCCAGGTTAAAGGACAGATCTTACGGTTTGAGAAAGTCGGCGAAGGCCATAACCAACGGTTGACTGCCATTTTTACCGATGGGCACGGTACCATAGAGTTGGTATGGTTTAAAGGAATTAAATTTGTTATCGAAAAATTCCATACTAAAATCGACTATGTCATTTTCGGAAAACCTTCAGCTTTTAACGGACGATTTAATATTGTCCATCCGGAAATCGAATTAGTTTCTAAACTACCTCCATCCGAACAGATGGGGCTGCAGCCTTTTTACAATACCTCCGAGAAAATGAAAAGTAGCTTTCTGAATTCAAAGACTATTCAGAAAATCATTTTCCCATTGATTCAGAATATCAAAAGCGGCATTCCTGAGACTCTTCCGGCTTACCTCTTGAAGAAATTCGGGCTGTTGAACCTGACAGAGTCACTGGTCAATGTCCATTTTCCTAAAAATGCTGATTTACTGAACAAGGCTCGTCAACGGCTTAAGTTTGAAGAATTATTTTATATCCAGTTGAATATCCTTCAACAAACCAAATGGCGCGATCAACATTATGCCGGATACGTGTTTGGTCAGATAGGTCATTTTTTCAATACATTTTTCAAAGAGCATCTGCCTTTTGAGTTGACCAATGCTCAAAAGCGCGTATTGCGCGAGATACGCATTGATGTGGCTTCCGGCAGGCAGATGAATCGGCTGCTGCAAGGGGATGTGGGTAGCGGGAAAACATTAGTAGCCCTTATGGCTATGTTGATGGCTGTCGACAACGGGTTCCAGGCATGTATCATGGCACCTACCGAAATATTGGCAAACCAGCATTTGGTGAGTTTGAATGAGTTCCTGGGCGATCTGGGAGTCAATGTAGCCTTGCTCACAGGCTCTACCCGCCCGAAAGACCGCATTGTGCTACACGAAAAACTTCGTAGCGGCGAATTAAACATCCTTATTGGAACGCATGCTCTCATTGAAGATGTTGTCCAATTTGCCAACCTGGGATTGGTGGTGATCGATGAACAACATCGTTTTGGCGTAGAACAGCGCTCGAGGCTTTGGAAAAAGAATGCACAATTGCCCCATGTCTTAGTCATGACCGCCACCCCAATCCCAAGGACCCTGGCAATGACTGTCTATGGTGATCTGAGCATTTCAGTGATTGATGAACTTCCACCGGGACGTAAACCTATTCAGACTTACCATTATTATGAAACAAAACGACAGGCTTTAAACGGGTTTATTGCAAAACAGGTTGAAGCAGGCAGACAAATATACATTGTCTATCCGTTAATTCAGGAATCCGAAAAAGTAGATTTGCAGAACCTGGAATCAGGCTTCGAATATATCTCTGAAACATTTCCCAACTACAAGGTAAGCATGGTTCATGGGAAGCTGAAGGCAAAAGAAAAAGAGTTTCAGATGCAGAAATTCGTTCGGGGCGAAACCCAAATTATGGTGGCAACCACCGTTATCGAAGTGGGAGTCAATGTCCCGAATGCTTCCGTAATGGTTATTGAGAGTGCCCAGCGCTTTGGATTATCACAATTGCATCAACTACGTGGCAGGGTCGGTCGCGGTGCTGAACAGTCATTTTGCATTTTACTGACCGGTTTTAAACTGGCCTCTGAGACCCGGAAACGAATGGAAATCATGGTACGTACCAATGATGGATTTGAAATTTCAGAAGCCGATTTGAAGCTTCGTGGCCCAGGAGACCTGGAAGGTACCCAACAAAGTGGGTTACCTTTCGATCTGAAAATCGCCAATCTGGCTCAGGATGGTAAAATGCTTGAGATTGCACGGAATGTTGCCCGTGAAATCCTTGAAATTGACCCGCAACTGCTCGAAAATGAGAATAGGGTAATGTCAAATCAACTAAAAAAAATGAAAACAAATACCTTAAATTGGGGTTCTATAAGTTAATAATATAGAACTTTCTTTGAATACAATCCTCTTTTTTTTAATTTTGGAGAGCATTAACTCAAAAATGTACTTAAATCGCCTTAAAACATGGAAAAAACACTGGTAATTATTAAGCCCTGTACCATTCAAAGAGGGTTAATTGGTGAAGTCACTAAACGTTTCGAACAAAAAGGGTTGCAATTGTGTGGAATAAAGATGATGCAGCTTACCGAAGAAATTCTGGCCGAACATTATGCTCATTTAGTGCAACGCCCCTACTTCAAGCGAATAAAAGATTCGATGATGATTTCCCCGGTGATAGTTTGTTGCTGGAAAGGGCTAGATGCTGTTCACATTGTTCATGAAATGGCAGGAAAAACCAACGGCCGGGAAGCTGCATTCGGAACTATCCGGGGCGACTTCAGCATGAGTGTTCAGGAAAACATAATTCACACCTCCGACACAGTAGAAGCTGCTAAAGACGAATTAGCACGCTTTTTTAATGACAATGAAATCTTTGAGTTCAATCATGCGGGATTGAACTATTTGTACGCAAACGATGAAATTTAACTGTTGATTTTCCCCTTTGTTCTTTTTATAAATTTTGCATATATTGTATGCATCTCTAACTGTATTTTATGCCTGCTTCTCTCAAACAATACCTCTTTATAATTACCTTTTTACTCTCTACGTTGGGATGCCTGTCTCAACGTTCCAACTATTCCCTGATCCCAAGAAGAGATACATTGAACGTATATCGTGAAATGTTGAACGACAATTCGGATGACCTGATGGAAAATCATCCAGCAGAAGACATCTATAATAATATCTGGACCAGCGACCATATAAATCCTTATAAAATCCCGATTGAGAGCCTGCCAGATTCGGTGCGGATCGATTGTTCCAATTTTTTTGTCCCGGTTCGTGGGGCTATTACTTCCGAGTTTGGACCCCGTCGTTTCAGGTTTCACTATGGTGTTGACCTCCGGCTGAAAGTGGGCGATTCTGTACGCAGTGCATTCTCGGGGAAAGTTAGGATTATTGATTATGAAGCCCGCGGGTATGGAAATTACATTGTCATCCGCCATAACAATGGATTGGAAACGGTATACGGACACCTTTCTGCAGTTTTGGTATCCATCAATCAGAACATAAAAGCCGGGCAACTGATTGCCTTTGGCGGAAATACAGGCCATTCCACAGGTCCTCACCTTCATTTCGAAACCCGCTATATCGGGAATGCTTTAAATCCCACCCACCTGATTGATTTTGCTACTGGTCGTGTCCGGGACAGGTCGTATTTGATTACCAAAAAGGGATCCTACTATTATCAACATGAAGTCCATGTTACACAACTCGCGAAATACTATATTGTGCGTAAGCATGATAACCTGGGTCGTATAGCAGCCCGTAACGGTACTAACCTGAGGGCACTGTGCAAGCTGAATGGGATCAAGCCTAAAACCCATATAAAAGCCGGAATGAGGTTACGTATTCGATAATTTCGCCCGGACTTAAAGGGTGGCTATTTCAGGATAAATAAAAAATCCGCGTTCAAATAAATGAACGCGGATTTTTTTCTGTTTTATTTCCTGCTGATTAATAGCGGTAATGTTCGGGTTTGTAAGGACCTTTTGCATCCACACCAATATAAGATGCTTGTTCAGGAGTCAGCACGGTAAGCTTTACGCCTAGTTGTTCCAGGTGTAAGCGGGCTACTTCCTCGTCAAGATATTTTGGCAAGCGATACACATCCACTGCATAATCCTTGGTGAACAGTTCTATTTGAGCCAATGTCTGGTTGGTAAATGAATTACTCATTACGAATGAAGGGTGACCGGTAGCACAACCCAGGTTCACTAAACGTCCGTCAGCAAGTAACAAAATGCTGTGACCATCAGGGAAAATGTATTTATCCACCTGCGGTTTGATATTTACCAGCTTGATTCCGGGGAATTTCTTTAGTTTTTCAACCTGTATTTCATTGTCAAAGTGACCGATGTTACAGATAATGGCACCATCTTTCATCTTTGCGATGTGCTCGATGCGGATGATATCCCTGTTTCCGGTAGTGGTGACGTATAAATTACCTTCTGCCAAAGCATCTTCAATGGTTGTTACCTTGAAACCTTCCATGGAAGCCTGTAAGGCACAAATCGGATCAATTTCAGTGACAATAACACGGGCACCGTAGGCCAGCATGGATTTGGCACATCCTTTTCCGACATCACCGTATCCGCAAACAACAACAACCTTACCGGCCAACATAATGTCGGTGGCACGTTTGATTCCGTCAGCCAATGATTCACGGCATCCGTAAAGATTATCGAATTTTGACTTGGTCACCGAATCGTTTACATTAAAGGCCGGGAATAAAAGCGAACCTTCTTCCAACATTTGGTACAAACGGTGAACACCGGTGGTAGTTTCTTCAGAGACTCCACGAATTTCAGGAATCATACGACTCCAGATACTGCTGTCTTCTTTCAATACATTTTTCAAAATGGCATACAACAATCGTTCGTCATCTCCATCGGCTGGCTTATCCAGCACTTTCGCATCTTTTTCGGCTGCACCGCCCACATGGATCATCATGGTAGCATCTCCCCCATCGTCAACAATCACATTCGGTCCTTTGTGCCCCGGGAAAGTCAAAGCCTGAAGGGTACACCACCAATAGTCTTCCAACGATTCACCCTTCCAGGCATATACAGGAACCCCTGTGGCAGCAATAGCCGCAGCAGCATGATCCTGAGTCGAATAAATATTGCAACTGCACCAGCGTACATCAGCTCCCAGTTCAACCAGGGTTTCAATCAACACGGCAGTTTGAATGGTCATGTGAAGTGAACCCATGATCCGGGCATCTTTCAATGGTTTGTCCTTACCGTATTTTGTGCGCAATGACATTAATCCCGGCATTTCTTTTTCAGCCAGTTCAATTTCTTTCCGGCCAAATTCAGCCAGTGACATGTCAGCTACTTTATAAGGTAAAGTACTGAATAATTGGGTTGTACTCATATCTGATTTTTAGTTTATGTTTATACTTGTCTTGATTCTAAAACGGGAGTGCAAAGGTACTAATTTTCAGTGGAAATTTATATCTTTGTGGGCAATAATTATTTAAGCATAAAATGTGTGGTGTATCCGGTGGAGTCTCTGAACCAGGAAGAATGCATTCTGAATCAAAGATACGTTCAAATACATCAGTTAAATGATTAGAACTCTGATTTTCAATCTTCAGGCTCACTTACTCCGGGAATAGATTCCGATTGATCGGTATCGAGAATCGGTACAAGTCAGCATTCGGTTTTAAATTAACATTTATGGTTGATAAAAACAGAGCTGTCACACTATCAGTCCAATTTAATAAACATACAATTACACATGGTTGTCGATATCCACACACATTCATCAGCACCTGCAGATTATCCCGCTATCCGCAACCTGACTTTTAAGGAAGCCGCCCGGGTGTTTGCATCGAATGAAGACGGACATTTCTCCGTAGGGTTTCATCCGTGGCATGCCGATGAGTTCTCGACGGCATTGCTGAATGAATTAACCACATGGGCCGCTGATCCCAGATTCATTGCCATCGGAGAATGCGGGCTGGATAAAAACTGTAAAATCCCACTTGAGATTCAACTTCCCGTCTTTAAAGCTCAGATCGCCCTATCCCTCGGAATCGGTAAACCTCTGATTATTCATTGTGTGGGCTGTTTCAATGAATTATTCGAATTAAAGAAAAAAACAAACTCAGGTCAGCTCTGGATTATTCATGCTTTCCGTGGTAAACCTCAATTAGCCACACAGGCATTAAACTCGGGATGCGCTTTATCATTCGGCGAACATTTCAATCCTGAAACCGTACGCCTCACTCCTATCGACCGCTTATTTGTTGAAACGGATGAAAGTACTAAGCCCATCACTGAAATCTATCGCTCCATTTCGTTAATCAAGGAATGCCTACCCGATGCCCTGGATGCCGGTGAAAACTTCATAAAACAATTGAAGTTAACATCACTTTACACCCCAATGTGATGTTGGTTCCGTTTCAATGCATTCATTCCTCCCAGAATTCAGACATCATCATTCATACTATCAGTCATTAAATCCTACTCAATATCAACCTATATAATTCATAAACAGCACAATGGAACAACCTTTAAATTTAGCATCTAAGATATCCATACATTATTATCACCATCTATTCGTTACAATGTCGTAGAAAATAATGCTAAACCAATGAGATAATGCAGAGATATTACAGTGATATTACACTCTAATATTATGGTGTAATATCACTGTGTCAACACTGTATCATCAGTGTAATATCACTGTAACATCAACGACATCGTGACGAGAAGATAGCGAAAGGAAACGAAAGGAAAGAGAGATCCAAATTTTAAGAAACAGGACGAAAGAGCAAAATGCCGGGCTTAAAAACCGATCCGAAAAGTGTCAGGTTCGAACCGGAACTCAGAGCGGGGATCCTTTGGAAAAAGCAAGAAAACTTCTGATTCATATCAACTTTAAATTGTGACCATGATTATTGTCCGATTGAAATATATCAAGTAATAAAATAAAATCAACCAGGGCAATTAGAGTGTTAAATATATTATCCTTTCTCTATAATAATTTTAAAGGGAGTCAGCCCGATACGTTTTTTTAGTATCTTTGCAACTCGTTTAAAATATTAACATTGAAATGAAAAAGATAAGTATCTCTCTGCTGTTTTTTGTACTCACACCGGTTCTATTTGCACAAGGATTTTCAAACTTGCAACAGCGAAAACTGACGAATGCATTAACGGCAATATCGAATTTATATGTCGACAGTATTAATGATAAAAAACTTGTTGAGAGTGCATTGGAGGGAATCCTAAAAGAATTGGACCCACACTCGTTATATATCCCAAAAGAAGAAGTTGAACGAGTAAACGAACCGCTCGAAGGAAGTTTCGAGGGAGTAGGCATACAGTTTCAGATTATGGAGGATACGTTGCTGGTGATCCAGACAATCTCAGGTTGTCCGGCTGCGAAGGTAGGCGTATTACCCGGTGACAGAATACTATATATCGATAGTGAATTAGTTGCCGGAGTTAAAATAAAAAACTCCGATATCTTTAAGCGGTTACGGGGGCCAAAAGGGTCGGAAGTAACTGTAAAAATCCGAAGGGGCGGTGTGAAGGAATTATTGGAGTTCAAGATTATCCGTGATAAAATTCCGCTTTACAGCGTGGATGCCACTTATATGATTGGAAAAGATATCGGGTATATCAAAATCAATAACTTTGGGAATACGACGGTTCAGGAATTCAAGAAAGCATTTAACACCCTGCGCGAGAAAGGGATGAAACAACTGATCCTGAGTTTGCAGGGAAATGGAGGAGGTTACTTAAATGCCGCCATTCAGCTGGCAGATGAATTTCTGGCAACGAATAAACTGATAGTATATACCCAAGGGTTAAACCAACCGAAGACTATTGCAGAATCGTCGTCTATTGGCGATTTTGAGAAAGGAAAATTAATTGTATTGGTGGATGAATACTCAGCTTCGGCGAGTGAAATTGTCTCGGGAGCTTTGCAGGATTGGGACCGGGCAATCATTATAGGACGCCGTACTTTTGGGAAAGGGTTGGTTCAACGCCAGTTCCCATTAATTGATGGTTCGATGTTACGCCTTACGGTTGCACGCTATTATACTCCTACTGGTCGTTGTATCCAGAAATCGTACAAAGGTGGTTACGAGAAATATGAAATGGACCTGGTGGACCGTTTCAAGAAAGGTGAATTGCTTCATGCAGACAGTATTCACTTCCCCGACTCCTTACGTTTCCAGACACTGAACCTGAAACGCACCGTATATGGGGGTGGAGGTATTATGCCTGACATCTTTGTTCCACTTGATACTACCCGTTTTACAGATTTCCATCGCAAGATTGTGGGAATGGGCATTGTAAACAAGGTTTGTGTTCAGTACATAGATAAAAACCGTGAGCAACTAAAGAAAAAATACACTTCGTTCGATAAATTTAAAAAGGACTATGAAGTAGATGAAGCATTCTTAAGCCAATTGATCAATCAAGCCAAAAAAGAGAAAATCAAGGTAGACTCTGCCCAATATGCTATTTCAAAGCCACTCATCAAGCTTCAATTAAAGGCATTGGTGGCACGTGATTTATGGGAGATGAACGAGTATTATCAAATCATGGATGCAGATAACGAATCGTTACAAAAAGCAATTGAGATCCTGAAGAAACCGGGAGAGTTTGAGAAAATACTCAAGTAGAGGGGAGTTGTTAGAAACAATTCAATATGTTCTGTGTTTCGAAGCATTGTACATTATATCAGCAAATTATAAAATACAATATCATATGAAAAAAGCTATTTTATTTTCTTTTGTTTTTATAGCATTGAATTGTTTTTCGCAGACTAAAAATAAAATTACTGCGAATAATTATTTGAACAGGACAATCTGGTCACAGATCGTTAATGATTTTGAAATCCATGTAACTATTCCGATAGTAACACCCTGGGCGTTTGGAATAGGGAACTTCAATTATATCGACAATGATGTTTTTACAAAAAACAATTTAAAAGAAGATAACCTTTTCACGGAAAAAGATATTCTGTTTAAAGAGATTCTCAATACACTAGATGTCAATTTTGTAAATTATGTACCTACTGATTCAACAATGATTATGAGAGCCCTGTATAAGAACAGGTTGTTGTATACACTTGAATTACAACAATCGGACTCCATTATTACTGTAAATTACAAATTACCGGATAATAAATCGGGAGAGACCGTTAAATTTGATAAAAGAGGTAATTTAAAATCACAAATCATAACTAGTTATGACAATACAGTGGAAATCGAGAATGAAAGAATTTCAGATTCCCTATTTATTTGCACCACTTATAATGATCTTAAAAACTATACATTGATAGAGGAAAACCTTTATCGGAAAGGAGTTTTAAATAACAAAAAAGTTTTCAGAGAAAGTAAAGAAACAAAAAAGAAAAAATTCATATCCGAAAATTGTTTTAAATACGATAGCAACTCCAAATTATCAAAAATATATAATCTAGATAAAAAAGGGATAACAATTGATTCTGTTGTTTATTTCTATAGAAATGACACATTAATTGCAATAAAACAGGACAATGATCCGAACACCTCAAATGTCATTGTATATAAATACAAGGATGGAAAAGTATCCCAAAAAAATATCTGCAAAGAAAACTTTTCTATTCAATTTAATGAAACATTTAAACAAAATAAAATTTCGCAATTTGAATATACTGATTTAAAAGTCAATAATGCTAAACATTATGATCTTGATTACAACAAGCAAGGTTTTTTGAATTCAGTATTATTTAAGTCCTCTTCTAATTTCAATAATGATTTTGATCAACATTGTGTATTGACCTACAACTCAAATCAAAATTTACAAACAATCAAAATAATTAATAAAGAAGGAGTTATAAAAAAAGAGATTAATTACGAATACGATTACAAATAAATTTTGGAATCTTTTTTTAGATTTTAATATCGAAAAGATTAAAAACAGTTTGATATTTGAGAACTTGCAGATGCTAATAATTAAACAATTCAAAGAGTAACAGGGATTCAATTCTTTAGTTACTCTTTGCATTATAAAGACACTTTAAAGTCGAATGAATTAGTTCATGGCTTTTACACTAACCAGGCGACTTTATTTTTCAATATCCAACACTTTAAAAATTAAAACCAATGATACTTGATTACATATTTGTAAATTGGATCGAAATTACCGGAGTCATACTGAGCTTGATTTATCTCTATCTATCCATAGAGCAGAAAGTCAGTCTTTGGGTCTTTGGCTTACTGTCGTCACTATTCTATATCGTTGTTTTTTTTAATACCGGGTTTTATGCCGATATGAGTCTCCAGTTCTACTATGTGGTTATTAGTATATATGGTTGGTTTAACTGGAAAAGGGGAAAACCGGGAACAGGTCAGGATCTTCCAACAAGCAGGACAACGGTTAGGTTATGGATTCAACTGGGTTCAGCATCGGCAGTTATATATATAATTTATTATATCGTACTGGCAAAGTTCACAAACTCAACCATCCCCAAAGCCGATTCCCTGGTAGGAATGTTAAGCGTGATAGGAACCTGGATGCTTGCAAAAAAGCTGCTGGAGAACTGGATAGTGTGGATAGTTGCCGATGGGATTGCTACTGGATTATTCTTTTATAAGGGATTATATCCTACCGGCATTTTATTCATCATTTATACCGTGATGGCAATTGTAGGCTATTGGCAGTGGGAAAAAGACGCAAAAGCAGTACAGGTCTGAGAGGATTATACAGAGAAGCGATCATAAATTGTCATTTTGGTTGAGTGCGAGAATAAAAAGTTTGAAGCTGATTGATTACTCACAATCAAAGAAGGCGCGATATAAGGCCATTTTCAGGACGCGCACAACCGAATGGAGAGGTAGTGGAGAACGAAGAAATAGAGCGCGGAGACACTCGCTTCCGTCCTAAAAAGACTAGCTATTGCTCAATGGTCATTGCACAACTAGTAAACCGGAAACATTTATTCAGAGTTACAACTTTTAAGAAAGTATTTAACCCAGAACCTGGATTTGATTCTATTCAAATATATATTTTTCAATACCTCTTACCCTGAATATCATTTCAACTCATATTTACGATGAACAGAACCCACCCTTTATGCCGAATCCAGGTTCAATAATTCATTAAATATTCAAGCACATTGTTGGAATACTCAGAATAATATACGATCGGAACCACCGGGACAACAATCCCTCCTACTACACGACTAATCCTTTCAACACTACCTAAAACGCGATATATTGATAATCACTATCCATTATTTAGGAATACTCCAACAGAGCACTTTTGTGTATTTTTCACAATTTCTTTAAACCATAAATTCAAACAAATAGATTTATCAGAAGAAGTCAACCTATTTTAAAAAATACGTGTAATTACCAATTAATCATCATTTTAAGAATATTTATTAGAAATTCAATGTTAATTTTACAATGATATTATTAGGCCATATCATAATTTATATGACCTTTTACTTTTGAAACCTCAAAATCGAGGATGACAATATGTTAATCTTCCATAATATTACCCATATTAGGGTCATTCCCGAGAGAAATATTATAACAATTTATAATTAAATTTTGAGGTGTCGGGTTCAAAATATCAATAAATTATCAGTTATTTAATTTTCACTTAAATACGCAGGAAAATAGATAGATTTTTTACTACATATTGATCAGGGTTCAAACAGCTAATACTATTTGAACCCTCATTACGTTAAACGTTTTTATTGTGCTGATTATATAATTTTCAAAGAGGGTAATCACTGCTCTGAAGTTCCAAAACACGACTAAATTTAATCTTAGTGTAAATAATATGATTGTATTTTTTGCCTCATCAAAGATATAGTTTATACTACATTTGTGAATTCATTGCTACACAGCATTATATGAATTGGAATTGCTTACTAATACATATCTTTGTCATGTAGAAAACAAGAATAATTTAGAGAAATTTTTATTGATTTTACAAGGTTTTAGGAACAAAAAAAATGTCTAGACCTCCGGAACTATTGTTAGTTATTTAAATGCAGCAACCTGTATCCGGACTACAAATTAAAACCCTTGAAATGGTTAATGGCAATTGATAAAGAGTATTGTATTTAGATGTATAATAATAATACTCTTGTTGAAACGAAGAAGAGAAAGTAATTTAAAAACAAAGATAATAGCTATAAAATAATTCATCATTAAACATTTCAAAAAACATATTACCTGATTTAAACTTTTTGATGTAAATAAATAATCATTTTTTTTAACTTGACCTATTTAAGCCTGCTTTAATAAAGAATAATACAAGAAACTTTAAGATATAATTTTTCTCAAAGAAATATTATATAATTGTATGCTTCTGTAAAAACAGAAATCCAACCTTTTTTTTGAATATATAATACCCATCATCAAACTTTACAATCAACTTCAGCATGCTAACTACAGCATGAATAAGTAGCACTAACTACCTATATAAAGATAATGACTCTGAAATCATCGGTTGTTAGTTGTTTTGAACAAATCAAATAATTACCCCCATTTTTGAAGAACCTAAAAGTAAAATTAGGAACTGTTATGCGAATACAAAACAGTGCTAATTTAAAAAAGTATAAAACAATAAATTTTGATAAAACAATACATTATAATGAAATCGAAGAGATCACCTTCAAATCATAAATCAACATTTCAAGAAAGTAAAGAAAAATAAATACAAATTGACTACAAATTATATCATTGGCTCAAATCAGCTTAGGTGATAATTCTATTCATATTCATTTTTTCTTTTTGTTATTACGCATCTCCTACTAAGATGTCGCTGCGTATATCGTATGCCTAAACAAAGGAGTTAAATATTTAACATGTTTTTATGCCACTTGAAATAACACATATACCCCTT
>Ga0302286_10001719_pt1 | contig 15933 bp, 14 predicted proteins | sample III_Fen_E2_3_FD_198765 | JGI IMG/M metagenome (GOLD analysis project Ga0302286, IMG submission 198765) | Peat permafrost microbial communities from Stordalen Mire near Abisko, Sweden - III_Fen_E2_3 | ecosystem: Environmental > Terrestrial > Soil > Wetlands > Permafrost | place: Sweden: Abisko...
AGTCATGAGAAGATCATTGGGAGTGCTTTTGGTGACAACTGGTCCAATGTTGGAATTATAAGATTTGATCTTCGTTCCGTTTGTGATCTATCCAACAATTAAAGTAGATCCTTAAGTTGGATTCATGACATCGTTTATGACAAGATTAAATGGTGTATTTGCTGTGACTGCGTTATCGATTTTCACTGTTAATACGCTGTCTGTAGCAGAACATGTTGCAGCAACTCCATCGATCAGACAAGAAATCTGAAAGAAAAAAATCACAAGATATTTTAACAATTGGTTTTTGCTACAAAATTTTTAATATTTTTGTGTTTTACGCTTTTGGTTGAAGTTGAGAGATTCGATGGGTAGATTGAACTGTCAAAAGTCAGATAGATGAAGGATCCTGCGTCTACGTCTGTTTTCGATGTGAATGTCAAGGAGTAAGATGAAAGAATTCCTTCATTCTTGGGTGCGAAGGAGAAACTAACATCCATCGCATCAGGTTGTTGGTAGTATGTGAAGTACAACGAGAGATCAGTAGGATCAGTGATATCCACTTGCTTGCTGTCGTACATTGTGTAGGCTTAGAATACACTTGTGTTGATCGTTGTGATTGGGTTCGGGAATGAATTAAATACGAATTTCAAGGAGGATTTTGCTGGCCAAGCAAATTGTGGAGTCATTTTGTATGTGTAATACATCGGTCCAGCTGTCCAAGAGCCTGAGAAAATGAGTTCATTTGTTGTCCAGGAACCTGTTACTTGCTATGGAGTTGGCAATGTCAAGGTAATCGCTTTTTCTAAGTAATTTGTTGGGAAGAGAATGTAGATAAATCCGCCTAATGGGAGATATGTCGTGGATTGAATCGTGAATGTGTAGTCCGCTATGATATTCTAGAAGAACGAAGTACCCTTCATTTAGAGATAAATGTACGATACACTCCTCGGTGTGAGATATGTCACAGTCGGGAAATATCCAGAGTTGATTTCATACCCAGTCGGATGGAAGATCTTGATTGCAAAATCAGTTGGCAATGTGATCTACGAATATGTAGGATGGTTTCTCGTGCCGACAATGGTGACCTTCAGCGTCGTTTATTCTGCAATATCAGCCAGAACTGATAATGTAAATCCAGCTGAGGAGAACGTCGAAGCGCACACTGAAGCACTTAGAGCTGTTGAATTCGATACTTAGCATAACTCTTGTGGGTAGGCATTACCGAAGTTGGGGAATGAGAACACTGCACCTCGCTATGGTAAGTAGATTTTAATCGAAGATCCAGTGGGGACTTAATAAGAAGGAGTGAACTCATAAGTGTATGTGACATATCTCTCGTCAGCGTAGTTCTTCGACAGCTTCAAGCTTGTGGAGACGAACGATCCAGCATCAGGGTTACTAATAGGCAGGAATACATAAGACCTAATAACTTAGAGACCAGTGTCGTATGTGTCGATGAGAATCGAATATGGCGATGGAAATTTAAACGCTGCATTTCTGAGCCGCGTGATTTTAAACACATTCATGACGTACACACCCGCCAAGGCATTGAAATATCCACATTGCATGGTCTGCATGACTTAGAAGAATATTTGATTGGTATCCTCGTACATCCACGTTTTCATCGAGACACCGCCGAGAGTGGCTTGCATGGTGCCATCGTCGACGAGAATGAATTTGGTGTTAGGGATCTTCATTTAGAAAATTGTTCCAACATTGAAAGTTAGTTAAGGCACACCTGCTATGAAACATCCTTAGAAAACACCAGACGCGTCTAAGAGCTGATCGAATGTGAACGTCCATTCGGAGTAAGCTCCAACTTAATTCGGGGATACACTCACACGATTCGATGTCCAGGTATCCCAATTGGTGAGTAATGTTACATCTTGCAAATCACCATCGCTTCTATTGATGATGTAGTTGGTCGTGCCATCACCCTTAATTTAGAATGCCTCCACATACAGCCAGGCGGCATTCGGATAATCATGATAATCAGGTGCTGGGATATTGAGTAAATGAATTTCGATGTACGCGTTGACAGAAACAGCTTGGAAGTTTGATATTCTGACTTTTACAGGGTAAAGTGGGTGATTTAGAACTGAAGGGATAATTTAGCATTTAAGCTTTTCTCCCGTTTTGGGGATCAGCCCTCCACCGAAGGATTTGCAGGTAAATGGATTGGTGTTAGAAGCGGAGACTAAGGAAAGCATCCATCCGTCTCTACCATACCAAGAGATATCATCTTTCGTGTTGAAGGCAATGTCGATGTAGCCGATAGGGTTTTTTTAGCTGACATCTGAGATACCTACTGATGTGTCGTATCCAGCTGGTAGAGCTCGAGGGGAGTAGAACTAAAGAATGATTCTCGCTTCGACTAAACTCATTTGAACGTTTGTGGAGAATAAAAAGGAATTACCAGCTGGGTAAGCTGTGCTACTTAAATCTGCAGGTTGGGTGCTCGCTCCGAGATCGGAGTACTCTTGTTTGACGTTTCCACTTTGATCCTGCGAAGTGATGAACACTTGGAACTAGTCATCACCAGCTTTGGAAGGCATTTTAACTCCGTTGTTGCTGTTAATTGATCCGGTTGTTGTGTATGAAACAAGACCGCATTTATCAGGGAGACCTTAGTATTTGTTAGTGTCGACGAAGATTTTTCTGTCAGAGGTGATCTAGCAGTACTGTCCGTCGATGTCTGTGTGGTATAAGTGATCCACAAAGCAGACATTGTCACCACCGTTGGGGATATCATACGCTTTGAAGAAAAAAAGATAAATATATGTGTTTTTAACTTTGTTTTTGTGTTTTTCTTACTGAGTGGCATCCATATTGCGATTTGAGTATACTGTGTGCTGTCTGTCTATGGGTGATCGCTATTCGGGATAATACGCATGTTCAGCTCAGCATACTGATTGATGCTCGCACGTCTGTCTTGGAAGCTCACTGTGTTTCTGTAGACTCTGAAGAGATTCGGATATGGGATGTATTTGCCCACCCATGTTTTGCCATTTGCATTGGTGACATAATCGTGGATCATCAATTAGTTATTCTACGTGAATGTCCTGCATGTCCAGTCTTTTGTCCAGCCGGAATCATAAGGGTTAGTGACTAGGAACTCTAAGATAATCAGACCATCATTTCCGCTGGCATTCTCGTTGAGATAGAAATTCGTGATTTCGATCAGCCAATTCGTAGCTTGTTTGGTGATTTCACATTTGATTGCGTTCGTAATATCCGTGAAATCCACTAAGACTACACCTTTACGGACTCTGCATTGCTGGAAGTCTTAGAAAGCGATTGGTGCAAGGAGTCTTATTGTCTGCATCCATTTGGTTTTCGTAGCGAGATACAATCCAACTTTGTAGAGCACATCGCGATTCTGTGGGTTATCGTGATGCGTTGTTTCCATGACTAAACCACAGCCATTCGGATAAGGTGAGATGTTTTCGTCGTTTCTGCGGCCAACTGTCCTGTGTTAATCGTAGATCCACCCACGGAATAAGGATTTAGCATTACTGTAGAGATATGTAAACGGTGGTTATCTTCTTTAAGCATATCCTTCAAGTTCTCTGTTGAAAAATCTGTTAATAGCAGGTGCCATAAAGCCAGAAATGTCCATGAAAGGTGACGTATATGTGTTGAGGTTATTCGATATAACAACCCAGCCTGACCAGGGTTGGTAGATGCATGCTACAGGTCCGTGTGGGATAGCGCAGAAAATTGTGTCTTAGCAGGATTGAATGTAGTAATTGTGCTATTTGCATTTCCCGTAGTGAACGAGTTAATAAGGATAACTGTATTAGTGTACGATTGCACTGCGATAACGAGTGAGTACCTACCCTAGGGGATAGATGTTCGTTGTGACATTTCTCATAACCGAATTGACACCTCGATAGTAATAAGTGACACTCCATGTTGTTGTATCGTAGTAGATTGGGGCTACAGCATCGATGAATTATGGTACAAGGTAGTATCGCCATTGCTGATTGATATCTTCAACAACAACAAAAATTAAAATTAGATTTTCACACAAATTTTTTTAAATTTTGTTTGTTTTTTGTTGTTACCATAAAACTACCCATCAGCTTGAAGCTATTAGACATGGATATTCATATGCCCTGGTGCTTGATATCGCTTAGTGTCATCATATTTTTTGTAGCCAATTTGCGTGTAGACTGTTCCGTCTGCGATTAAATTGGGATTTTTTATATGCCCAAGATTCAAATTGAAGATGCTTCCAGTAGCAATCGCTTCGTGTCCTTCCATGATGATATAACTTGGTGTTTCAGGCATCTGTCCAGCTGCTGGGATAATTGTGCAATTCAAGAAACTATCGAAAGGAGAGAGGAACCAAAACAAAAATAAATCAAATCATCCATTTTTTTGTTTTCCCTTCAAAAAGAGAATTATCTCAGTTTCTTACGGTTGTTAATCGGCATTCAGGATGTTTCCAGGGATGTTGTAGAGCTAACCACAGGAAGCTTATTGTGCTGTTGTGAATTTATGGCCAGTCACGTCTTCATCCCACACAGGGAAAGCGCCGTTATGAGTGGTGAATTCAAAGACAAATCGAGTTCTAAATTGATCGTAGAGCCCACCAGTGCGAATTACATTGTTGATCGTAGCTAATGTGATGTTGATATATGTGTAGAAGTATTTCTCGAGATTCGCGTTGGCTTAAATAGCGTTCGAGTAGGAGAGAGTATTGTATTCATGTGAGAAAGAGTGGATTCTGAAGTTATTAGCGTCGAAAGGGCAAGGTGGTATCTTAGCTTCAATCCATGCCACTGAGAGAGAAATATTCAAAATGAAACGATATTTTAGATATTAAATGGAGAAAAACTAATTAATTACCTTCTTAGTAGAAATCAGGTCCAGCGCCTTCTTTTGACGTCGAGATCCTTGTCCACCTGATCATTGAGGGTCCAATAACTCCAAGCCCCCAGTTTGAAGCTATTGTTTTGAAAAGTTTAAAGTATTGTTAAAATATATTTTCCTTTACTTTACTAAATAATTCAATATCATTTTCTTTAGTTTTTATCTTACAGGATAGGGTTCTGACAGTGATGTAAACGAGATATGCCTTGGAAGCATACAGCGTAGTTTCTTCAGGTGCATAGATCTAGATTATTCCATTAGCTAGGAGATCACATCGGAATGTCTTAACGAAGACCAACGCTGTGTTTGTAGTATCCGCGAAATAGCATATGAGCTCCTCGTTTGCTGAGAGCTAGCCAATGGATTGGTAGAAATTCACTTCGACGTAGTCAAACGGATAATAGTAATCTTTTCTGAACTGGAATTTCAGTACGATAGGTCCTCTCCTTCCACCGCAAACGGGTATGTCCTCTTGATATCTCTCTAGAAGAGTTAGCTTCAGCAGATCAATGAAGATAACAGTGAAATCAATGTATTAGAGATCTTAATCGATCATGTGTCGTAGAGTAGGATCCGAACCAGTTGCTTAAAGCCTGTTGTCAAATCCCGTCTGATCCCAGAAAGTTGTGACGGAGAAATCCGAACGAGTTCCTGGGTTATTGCTATTGGACACTTTCACGTAGAATTTGATGACTCCATCGCTGACGGGATCGTATTGCTTGGAAAAATCGTAGATCATGATTCGAAGATCTGTCGAGATGATTATGCACTGTGCATCTTGCAGTCCAGAGACGATTCTGCAGTAGTTATTGGAAAACACCCAATCAGCATCGAGAGCAGCTGAAAGGGATCCCCAATACACTGAGATGTATCCACCGATAGGGATCTTATTGTAGGGTTGGAATGTGAACTTTTAAAAAATGAAGGGGAAGAAGAAAGTTATGAAATTAATACTAAAAATAGTCTAAAATATAAAAGTTTTACTGTAATTGTGTTAGGCTGCGAGATGTATCTGACTGTGTATTGGAATTTCTTGAAGAAAAGCAAGTGAGGCAGCTTGAACGGGATGTTGTTGTATGGCTGGATGTCTCGCTGTTCTCCGCCAGAGTATGTGTAGAGCTCGAAATCCACACCTGCTGTGATTTAGTACTGCATGTTCTTGAAATCGTATGTTGTGACAGACTTAGCACCAGTTCCAAGAGTGACTGTGAATTCGATCTCGATCCATTTCACAAGTGGATAGATCCAGACTAGCAGAAATGACACAAAAAATTATTAGAAATATTGTATTTTTTAGGATACAAACAAAAGCTGTAAAACTGCTAGCTATTTTTTCTTACCATTTCCTCTGTTGGATGTAGTGTAGAGGACACCGCTGGGGTTAATTGGATGCTCAATGATCATTTCATTAGCCGCTGATGTGATGGTCATGATTGTTCTATCTCGAGTACTCTTCCGTTGACCTTGAATAATATCGTAGTTCCAAGTGACGCTGATGGGAGCACCGACAAAATGCGTAACTGGATATCCGAGCGCTATTTTGGATTCATTTATGACATTGTCAGGGTTGGTGTAGAAGACAAAATCAGAGAGAGCTTCAAGGAGCTAATCGACGAACTTAGTTGCACTGTTGAATTGGATTGCTTTCATGCTGACTCGCACGTAACTTTGTTGAAAAGGGGAAGAGAAAAATTGTGAAAAAAAGTCATTATTTGTTGCTTGATTTGTCATTACTAATTGATCGCAAGAGGTAATTTGATCTTAGGGAATGTGAAGATAAACAGGGAATTCGGGTTTGTGTATTGCTGCGGTTGGACTGTGATGGACGCAGGTGCTGTAACGTCTGTTCCTCCGTATTGAATGTAGCACAGGAAACTCAACGCGAGGGAGCAGTTATTGCAAATACAATCAATTTATTAGCCGTCCTTGATGAATCGTGTGTCGATTTTGAAGGGTATGAGTGTCTGTCCGACTTCGTTAGTGGTTTCGAGGTAAATTACGAATCTACCCCAGTTAGGTTGCGTGATATCTGCACTGTTTAATCCCATCGTATTTGGCATCTACAGGCGAACTCGTAGGATCGTATGATGGTTGATTGTTGTTGAGTAGGAGCAGAAATACGCAAAGTTATTCCAGTTGAATGCTTTGTTGACGAATTGCCAATCTTTCTTGATTTACTGAGTGCCACCAGGAGTGTGGACTTCGTTGATTTGGACGTCTTTGAAAATAAGCGGTGTGCTCGTGAATTGAGTGAATGAAGGTTTTAGGAAGAAGTTGTGGATCATATTAGCGATTGTTGCACCTGGCTAATGTCTAGGATCACGCCAGGATGTAACGTAAACATGGAAAGTTGCTTGATATTTGCAATAAAAAAAATAATGAATAAACACAATAAACGCAAAATTCCAAACTATTTAAAAAGAAAATGCAATTACTCGCAGCAGGGATGACTGTATTCACAGGTGCTTAGATCGTGATCGTGTTGGCAGCTGTGTCTTGATAGCAGTAATACGAAGCATAGTCCCCGATCCAGCAGGCAAGTTCGAGAACAGGTGCTTGCAGATCAATCATGAAGGTAATGTAATTCACATTTGTTATGACAATCGTGTCGACTTCCTTTGCTAGAGGGTTCGCTAGTTTCACAGAGAACCTCAATGGGCAAGTATCGTCTTTTTAGCAGAACCTAACGATCGAATGAGGCTGCCAGAGTTTCGCCTCCAGTTCAGCTTCATCGACTATTGTCACACCTGGAATCGTTGGCTTGCTCTGCAGTTCAGCTAGAGTCGAATCCTTGTAGAAGAACAGCTTGAATGCAGCAGTAGTTAGCGCTGTAATCGGATTATCAGCGGTTGTTTAGATTTTGAAATTCTAACCTGAGCTGAGATTTTCATTGAGTGTTATGATATATCCATTCTACGTTACATCGCTCGCACATGAGTTCTAGACTGCCACAGAAGTACTCGTATAGAGCATCTTGCATGATAGCCCAGCGGGAATCGAGTAGCTTGCAGGGAAAGTTACGACAATGGTATTTCCAATAACTTAATCTTCTTGTAGATCATATGTGAATGTGTATTTCACACCAAGTCGTTGTTTTCTGTAACTCGAAGCGACAACTAGTTAATTGAGGATAAAGCTCCCACCAGCTGTTAAGGTTTGAGAGACTGCTACAGTGAAGACTTTACGGACTTTTCTGTTTCGGATTTCAGTGACTTTGTAGCTTGAATAGGTGAACAGACCTAAAAAGTTGGAAAACGTTTTTAGAAAAGATAAAATGATAAAATGATTATGCTTTCCTACCAATAATGGGTGGTGTCTTGATGTTGGAGACAGCTAGAGTGTATGGTGTGCTGGCAGAGGAAGTAGTTGAGAAAAACACTACACCTTTGGAGAGGAAATCCGTGCTTGTGCTGGATACACTCATACTTTATTTGAACTATCTAGGATCATACTCAAATTTGAGACTAGATTCACTATCGATAGACTACGCAGCAAGCAATGAAAGTCCCGCCATCGTTATCGTCACAGACGAAGATGCAGTAGCAGGGGAAAACGATGGAGTTGGTAGTGTAGCTGTCACAGGAGCACTTGAATAAGTAAACACAGCATAAGATATCACACGCTAGCTCCCAAACACACCTAACGCATTTCCCGTTTTGATCGTGAGAGCTGTCATAGTATTCACAGCTTATGGGTTAAATAATCCCTGGATAATGATATTTATTGAGCTGCTAGCTGCGTTGAGAATCCTAATTCTCGATGGATGCATAATAGTTGGAATACCAAAGAAAAGGCGATATTTCACGAGAGTACCTAAGTTAGCTAGTTTGTCATAACTCGGGAAAGACAAACCATTTGTTTAACTTGAACCTAATGCTTTATCGAATAAACTCACTGCTGATGCACCTGTGTCAAGAGCTAATGGGAATTCAATGTCCATAAAAGTAGCTGCTCCAGCTGCGGAGAATTGTACATTCATGACCGTTGCGCTATTCACAGATCCATCTCGATTTGTAAATGACACTCCCGTAGCAATCGAAGCAAAGACTTCCATTTTGATAGAGTCACTCATAGATATCGCTGGTGTGGAAGTATCCTGCACGTATTTCCTTGCTGTGCGATCGATAACGAAATAATATGTCTTCGGTGAAGTCGGGAATGGCCACAGATATTTCACGGAGTTTACTATGCCAAGTCGAAGTACCGACACGTCATACACGGTGCTTGTAACGAATCCGAAATCTTAAATGACTAGATATGTCTTCGTGAGTTTTTGGAAATGGCATTTCTTGGCGCGATATTTTGCTCCAGAATACGGCAAAACGACATTACATTTGAGCCTGACTTTGTTCGTTAGCATAGTGTCGATGTCGATGTCCGTCGGGAAGGTGATCATGATTTAATCTGTTGCAACGGTGAGTGCAGTTTTTAATTTGAGTCTAAACGTCAAGACTTCATTGTTTCCACCGAATGTTTCTTGTCTTTTGTAGCACACACTCGTTAGCGATGAAGTTGAAGTTGCAACGAGGAATGTTTTAGCTGTGATAGAAGTAGATCCAGATGTTTATGCAATTATGTCGAAGGTTGGATTGTAGGCGATTATGCTGGCGAATTAGGTTGGCAGAGTCGCAGAGAAGAGCTTGAGTGTAAACTAGCCAGCAGTGAAAATACCATAACCTACAGGGAAAGGGGAGAGGAAAGAAAAAAAGAAAATGAAAAATGAAGCCATAATTATTTTTGAGAAATTATTGTAAAAAATCTTTACTTTTGATGTTGATGTACTACCCAGAAACGGAGATAACTGGATCAGCTGATAATTTGGAGTAATTAATAATTTAGAATTTATAAGTCACTGCGATGGCACTGCCGACATCGATGACGATAAGACTTCCAGCTGGGAGAGCCACAGAAGTCGTGAATTATATCAAGAGTGTTTAGCTTTCTATGATATTTAGAGTGTTGATCGTAATTGTACCTGGAGCAGGATTGACGATATTCGTGGTCTGCGAAATTGGAGAATTTTCAATAGCAAACCCATTAGCGATGGTTTTTATGTTTGTTATTGTTGGAACTGCTCCAAGGAAGGAGAAATCGATCTTATAATTCCCGAGATTCATCTGAGAAAAACCTAAAGAGAAAGAGGGAGAGAAAAATGGATTAGAATAAATATTAAGAAATAATTTATTTTTGTCGATCTGTTTACCATTGATTATGATCTTTGTGCCAGCTGCATTCATGGCAATCACAGGAGTACTAGCAAATTAGTTCGCAATAATATTATAATTGAGTGTCGCTGTGGTAGCTGCTGCGAAATCAATTTCTACACTGCCCAACGCTGGAACAAGCAGATTTGTATTGAAAATGACTTTGATCGTTGTAGAAGTAGTTTAGTCCGCAGTTGGAGAGCTCAGTGGGGAAGCTACAGATTGTGGTGTGGGCAAGGGAATGTTGTAGTAATTAAATTAGAATGCAGATAAAGTTGCTTTGATGCCTAGCACTTGATATAAATTATCTGTGTTTGTTATGACACCTGTTGGATTCGGGAAACTCGTGAGAGTTATCGCTAGTGTCGTCACTGGAGTACCTGAAAGAGTGCATACTGTGTAGAATGTACCTGCCTCAACTGTGCATGTGCCTACTGAGCCAGAGGAATCATCGATTGATGCTGTGCCTGCAGTTAAACCTAAGGTTTGAGTAGCGACTGTGTCATAAATCACAGTGAATTTAGCACCAGATACACAATTAGCATCGATAATTAAGTCTAAAATGACACTAGGTTCGTAGTCTTGAATTTAAGTTGTCATAAAAGCAGCGGCAACAGTATTTACTAATGGGGTTAGTGCACCTGCGATTAATGGAACAGAAGTTAAAAGGAGTTAATTTACTATTGTCGGCCCGGTGATGTCGATGGCTTGTAAGTAAACCTGCACCGCAGCTTTTCCGATGTATTCTTTGATGTTGTAGAAGGTGATAATGTTCGTAGATGCTGCAGCTACGTCGACAACGTTTCTGACAATAATAACTGGATTGCCGTAGAGTTGATTAAAGTATGTTCCAGCGGGGTTGAGCTAGCAGAAAAGAGGTGAACTCAGGGAATCTTTGCAGGGCAAACTCATGCCGATTCTGCTGCCTGTTACAGCTAGTGAACTCTAGAGCTGAATTACATAAACGATTTTGATTCCTGTTAAGAGTGCTGGAGGAACATATGTGATTTATAGAGCTAATGGAACGGATTTGGTGTTCGTTGCAGGGAGGGCGAGAGAAGCTGAAGTGAATGATGTTGCGGATGCTACCGTTAATGAAGCTGTTGCTACATTCGATGCGATGCTGCCAATCACAACGTATGCGTACCATGCGTAGCTTATGATGGTTCCCGTTGGAGGAGTGATTAAATCGATTGTGAAGGAGAAAACACCGGAATTGATTGTGTCTCTGAGTCGAACAATCATGATGTTTCCGATTCCAGTATATTCAGTAGCAGCATAAGCTGTGCCTTCTGAGAAGGTAGCCGTACTGAGATCATATCCGATTGGGAGCTTGAAGACTACTCTATCGTTGGTAGCACTGAAGGAGTTAGTTACTGCTCCTACGTTAATTGCGTTAAATGTGAATTTGGTGGCAGAAACTTATGTCAATGAACCTGCAGTAGAAGGGATAGCTTAATTATACGCTGTCAGGAAATCATCAAAGACAAATGCTTCAAGGATTGTGTTTGCTTTGTCAGCAGTGTAGACTTCAATGGAGAATTAGCTCGAAGTTGTCGCAGCGGGCATTGCAATATCGTTTATGAGAAGAGACAGTGCAGAATTTAGCCCCGCACTCAGTCGCAGCGTCACAAGGATTTTTCTAGAAGTCTCCGTGATCACGCACCCGAATGTGGAAGTCGCAAGTGGTTTCTAAGCGCAGTCAACAGGGGAATTGGAATTCGTTATGCCTTTGCCGAGATAACTTATGAAGAGTGTGGAAGTTCCATCGTCTGCGAATTTAGGGAATCCTATGACAATTTTGCCATCTGCAGGCACGGCAACCGATGTTTGGACGGTGACGATCATGTCCATGAATGTTCCTGAGTTCTCGAAAGTTGTTTCGAGAGTTGCTAGCGATGGGAAACTAGCTGCTGGGTATATTGTGAAGTATGTGTCGTATTTAGTAGCAAGTGATGCAGAGGTAGCAAGTCTGAAGATGGTCTCACCACTGCCTGAGAAATAGAGTCCTTTCTAAGGGCCATTCTAAACAGTCACGTAGACAGTGTATCTGTGGGGGGTTTAAATGTGTCAAAAAGCAAATTAGTTTTTGAATGAAAAAAATATTTTTTACTGTGTAGTAGGTGAGAGAGTCGTGTCAACTGGGCCGTAGATGTAAATCCTCAGTGGGGAAGCTGAAATTACCTTGCATTCAGCGGATTCATAGTCAGTACCGATGATTTAGAAACCACAAGCAAGATACGGTTGGCCTTACGCTGTTACGTCGCTGTTCGGGAATGTCAGCTCGATAAACGAATTCTCATTCAAATTTATTCCGAATTGCATATAGAATCGGAATTCACCATATGTGCCCGTTCTCACAAACGTATTGTAGGAAGCTTGATGCTTAGCGAAGACTACTGATTCGTAAGCCGCGATATTCGGACCAGTTGCTGTGAAACTCATTAATTTCTGTGCTCTCAATGCGTCTTAGTAGATGTTCACTGTGAAAACTGGAGCGGTGACAACTGCACTTGGGTTAACAGCCCAGCCTTCGATTTGAATAGTTGTTGAAACAGACACATCACCGTATGCTGACACGGTGAAGGCATTCACTGCGCTTGTGTAAACACATGAAATGTAGTCACCTGAAGGATACACAGGGTATTGCAAGGTATCCTAGCAGAAACTCTACGGCAGGTAGCTTGCGGAAGGGAAGACAAAGTCGATGAGCCCCTTGTTCCTTTCAAGTGCGATAGGTAGCTTCAATTAGAATAAGTAGCGAGTGTATTGTGCTTGAGGAATCTGATAAGAGGAAAAAATGAGGCACAACGAAATAAGACAAAATATTTATTTTTATTGTAAACAGGCAATTATTTATGGTTTTTGAGAGTCTTACCTTAGTGACATCTGGATAATCAGGTGCGATTACTGTGAAATCACCTGCTGTGGGGCTGATTGGTGTGACAGGATTGAGAGGTAGGAAGTATTTCTTGTCGACAATGACTCTGTTTTTCACTGTATAACCAAGTAAATGGATCGTTGTGCTGGATATTTTGGCGTTTTCAAGTCCTTGAACTGTCATTGCAACTGTCGCGCCTTGTGCTTTGTTGATGTTGTATTTCCACACAACCCAATTCCATCCACGGAGAAGCCTGCAAGAACCAACATTGCATGTCACTGTGTAGGGTTGTTTGTTGAATCCACTTGAGGGGAATTCTATGATGAAATAATCGTAATATTATGATCCAGTTTTAGCGGCGACGACTTGCTGTGTCCAAGTAAAATCGTAGTTGATGTTCTGCTCGATTGGGCCTGCACCAGAACCACCCATTACTATCGCTGGATATTTACTCGCAGCAGCCACCAATGTCGGATCAGGATTCAGTCCAAGCACGTTAGTCCTATGGAGATTTTCAAAAGAATAAACGCCTCAAAAAATGCCATAAAATATCAATGAATTGTTTCGCTTTACGTTTGAATATATTTGAATGAGAAATCATAGTTGATCTCTGAAGTTACGAGGACACCACCTGAGTACCCTTCAAGTACCATGTAGACATGTCTATCATCAGTGAGGACGTTTGGATTCCTGACCTCATCAATAGCGATCTAATACAATGTTCCAACGTTAAACGTGCCTCCAGTGATGGTAATCATAGCATGTGCTCCCGTGGATTTATCTCCAAAGAAAATATTGCACGTTAAACCTACTTAGGCTGCTCCAACGTTATATTAGCAGTTTATGGGATCTCCATCTTTCTTTCCTGAGCCAAGATCTTCATCGTAGAGATCGTAGCCTTCTTAGTCTACCACGGGGACGTAGAGAACGAGCTGACTAAATGACACTGATGGTCTGACGTACATATCAAAGACAGTCTTTTCATTTGGATTGTTGATTAGCGTGGTCGGCTCGAAAATCGAAAAGCGATTTTTATGTGGGAGATAGATTCGACGAGTTGCGGAGAATACTGGCGAACCTGTGTCAGGGAATCGAATGACAAAATCGTAGAATTAAGATAGAGTTGGCATGATGACACCGTTGATGCCGTAGTAATGATCAAGTGAGCTGATTCCGAGCATAATGTAGGTGTTGATTGGGATGCTGCTGCCAACGGGTGTAAGGACTAAGTCTAAGTATTTTTGGATGGGGGCTTCAATTACCACAAGACCCTGAGAAGAAGAAGAAAAAACGTAAAAAAAGATTGTTAATGGCTAGAAATTATATTTTGCTTTGTTAATCTTACTGTTGCATCTATCGTGCAAGTGTGTGCAGGATATTTACTATTGTAGAACGTGGTCAAATCCCAATAGCAAAATAATTAAGCGTCGTCTTATTGCAGGAACGTCGCAGGCATTTGCACATGCACGAACGATCCCGCTGCAATTGCATACGGCGTCTTGATAATGAATTCTAAAGGACCAATGTCATCTGTGTAGAGTTTGGTTCTAGTCTAGAGTAGCTTCTCCCATTTTTCGACTATGACAGCTGCTGTGAGAGTAGGTGACGGAGTAGTGCCTTTCGCGACGAGAAGATTCAGGGGAGTTTAATTCTTGTACCATTGTTTGATTCCCCAATTGGAAGGGTTTGCAATAACCGGATTGGTGACTCTGAAATTCACATATAAGTTCGTTCCGTTTCTGATTTGAAGCCCATAAAGAGGATCATTGTAATCGAGCTTGAACGGACCAAAATCATGCACGAGAAGATAGTCATTCGGTGTGTCAAGCACTAAATCGCAAGCGAATTGATATCCATAAGGGTCGAAGTCTGATCCGGAGAGAATTGCATTCCTGCAGATCGACTCTTTGTAGAGTGTCTTGAACTCAGCTGGGATGATGATTTGAATGCATCCACCAGCAGGGATATCACGAATAACCTAATATTTAATGGTGTACTCGGAGACTTCACCTTGAATTAGACTAGATGCGGTAACTGCCATGTACCCTGTTGGAATCGTCAGCTCCACGAGAGTCTGTGTGAATTGTGCTAATGTGAATCGAGAAACTAATCGTGATCGCCAGAAGGTATACCCTGTGATCGTTCCAGTTTCAGGAATTATTGGTGCGTATGGAGGCGTGTTCATTATGATATTTGCTGAGGAAAAGGCATAAAACAGTTATTAATATCAAATATAATTCAAACACCATCAGGAAAAGCAAATGTTAAAGTAAATAGTCTCTCTACCTGTGACCGTTGTTGTTGGAGCAAGAGACCCTGTGACATGCACGAGGATCTACTTGTTGGTGTTGTAGCTATCACATGATGTGCTGACAGATGCGAAGTTAGGATCCAGAAGGCATTGATCGATTCTCGGCATCGTCCATGTGCTGGGGAACTAAAACAAGATATGATCGCTAGGCTAGAGGGGGTGAACATATGTCTTGAAGCAGACTGTCAAGCTAGCAAGTGTGTCAATAGCTGTGAGACTAAACAATGGTGTGCACGAGCTGAGCGTGTAGTCAGCGGGGATGGAATGGAACATAAATGATTACAAAGTGTTTGTCATGTTCACGAGGTTGTAGCTGTTTTCGTAGATAGGAGTCGTAATACCCTTAACTGTGAGCCCAAGTCAAATATCAGAATTAATACAGTTCAAAAACTCAAAGAAAAGAGATATTCTACACATTTTTTCAATATTTTACATGCTGACGCTGTGGCTGTGATTGTTGTCTCCGCACGGAGCGTTACTTACAGCAGTTGTTTGATCGCGTTGGGATTGAAGATATCTGGGATGTGAATCTCGTAAGGTGTATTTGGGAGCATCATAGCGAATTTGGAGATCACTATCTGCGTCGGGTTAGGCTTAGTACCAAGATAGAGCCTGCATGTGATTTGATCGTAGCCTGCTAAGGGAATAATGTTCTTGACCTCACATGGTACAGAAGA
>Ga0302286_10001721_pt1 | contig 15916 bp, 15 predicted proteins | sample III_Fen_E2_3_FD_198765 | JGI IMG/M metagenome (GOLD analysis project Ga0302286, IMG submission 198765) | Peat permafrost microbial communities from Stordalen Mire near Abisko, Sweden - III_Fen_E2_3 | ecosystem: Environmental > Terrestrial > Soil > Wetlands > Permafrost | place: Sweden: Abisko...
AATGTTTTTTGTGATGATTTTAAAATATCTATTACTTTCATCTCTTGTTAAATTTCATTTTATAATAGCCCACAAAAGTAATAATATTAAACCAAAATGAAGGAGGTATTATGCAAAACTTTAATCTCTGCTTTTATAAACACATTAGTAGGTAAAGATATACCACAACAATACCCATAAAATCACGTTTGTATCGGACAATTAATTTCTTTACATTTGCCTATAATTAAGAATATTTTAATCATCTCAAAAGCACCCATTGTGTCTAAGAATATTGTAATCATTCCAACGTACAACGAGAAGGAAAACATCGAAAAAATAATCAGAAAAACGCTTTCTCTAGAGCCTGAATTCCATATTCTTGTAATTGAAGATGGTTCACCCGACGGAACTGCTGACATTGTTAAACGATTGATGACAGAATTCCCTACCAGAATTTTCATTAAAGAACGTAAAGGTAAATTAGGTTTAGGTACTGCCTATATTGCTGGTTTCAAATGGGGTATTGAAAATAAATATGATTTCATTTTTGAGATGGATGCCGATTTCTCGCACAATCCAGACGATTTACCAAGATTACTTTCAGCATGCGAAAACGATGGAGCCGATTTAGCAATTGGTTCACGTTATGTTACGGGTGTAAATGTTGTAAACTGGCCAATGGGACGTTTATTACTTTCGTATTACGCTTCAAAATATGTTCGTTTTGTTACTGGAATGTCAGTTCACGATACCACTGCAGGCTTTAAATGTTACCGCAGAAAAGTTCTCGAAACACTTGAACTCGATAAAATTCAATTCAAAGGTTATGCATTCCAAATCGAAATGAAATTCAATACATGGAAGCTAGGTTTTAATGTTAAAGAAGTGTCAATTATTTTTGTTGACAGAACAGAAGGCACATCGAAAATGAGTAAAGGCATTGTTAAAGAAGCAATTTTTGGTGTTATGAAATTAAAAATCCAAAGCTGGTTTAAGAAATATAATAAAGTATCGTAATGAGCAAAACTGTCCTATTCAACGCATTGATTGTAAATGAAGGAAAATCATTTACAGGTGGAATTGTTATAAACGATGAACTAATCGAGACAGTTTTCGAGGGCACAATTCCTGCTCAATATGCAAATACAACAAACATTGACGTAAAAGGTAAACTTCTTATTCCAGGAGTTATCGACGATCAAGTTCATTTTCGAGATCCAGGATTAACTCACAAAGGCGATTTATATACAGAATCGAAAGCTGCAGTTGCTGGTGGTGTCACTTCGTTTATGGATATGCCAAACGTTAAGCCACAAACAACAACCATCGATTTACTTAAAGAACGTAACGAAATTGCAGCATCAAAGTCACTAGCAAACTACTCGTTTTACCTTGGTGCAACAAACGATAATCTCGATGAATTATTAAAAGTCGACATCAAAAACACATGTGGAATAAAGCTTTTCATGGGCTCATCGACTGGCAATATGCTCGTTGACAATAGCGAAACACTTGAAAATATTTTCAAAAACATAACAACTCTTCCTATTGCAATTCATAGCGAAGATGAACCAACGGTTAAAGCAAATCTTGCATTTTACAAAGAAAAATTTGGCGATGCAATTCCTATCGAATATCATCCAAAAATTCGTGATGCAGAAGCATGTTACCGTTCATCGGCAAAGGCTGTTGAACTTGCTCATAAATTTGGAACACATTTGCACATACTTCATATTTCTACGGCTAAAGAAATGGAATTACTCGATAATTCTATTCCAGCTGCTCAGAAAAAAATCACTTCCGAAGTTTGTGTTCATCATCTTTGGTTCGACGAACGCGACTATGCGACAAAAGGTGCGTTTATCCGTTGGAATCCATCAATAAAAGCAGAATCCGACAAAATAGCGTTGTTCGAAGCATTGTTAAATAATAAAATTGACATTGTTGCAACCGATCATGCTCCACATCTTATGGAAGAAAAAACTGGCTTGTATACCCAATCAATGTCGGGCGGACCACTTATTCAACATTCTTTGCAAGCTATGCTTGAATTTTATCATCAAGGTAAAATAAGTTTAGCGAAAGTTGTTGAAAAAATGAGTCACACACCAGCAGATATTTTTAAAGTTAGTAAACGTGGATATTTAAAGCCTGGATACTTTGCTGACTTTGTTATTGTTGATATTAATGCATCAGAAATAGTATCTAAAGAAAATATTCTTTATAAATGTGGATGGTCGCCTTTTGAAGGTCAATGTTTTAATTCGAGAATAGAACAAACTTACGTAAATGGAAATTTAGTATTTGACAAAGGAGTATTTAACGAACAAACAAAGGGTCAACAACTTTCATTCGACAGATAATTCATGAACAAGGTTTTAATTATAGATGAGGTTCATCCCTCAATGTTCGATATTTTCAAAAACGCAGGAATAGCTTTCGATTATCAACCAGATCTTGATAGAGCTCAAGCCCTAAATTGTATTGAAAACTATCAAGCAGTAATACTTCGTAGCAAAATACTTGCCGACAAAGAATTTATTGACACCGGCAAAAATCTAAAAGCAATTGGTAGAACAGGTGCTGGAATGGAAACAATAGACATTCCTTATGCCGAATCGAAAGGTATAGCATGCATTAATTCACCCGAAGGCAATCGCGATGCTGTTGGAGAACAAGCAATTGGCATGTTGCTTTCATTAATGAACAATCTTAATAAAGCTGATAACGAAGTTCGCAACAAAACTTGGGATAGAGAAGGTAATCGAGGAATTGAACTTAATGGACGAGTTGTTGGAATTATTGGTTATGGCAATATGGGTGGAGCTTTCGCTAAAAAACTAAGCGGATTCGATGTCGAAGTCATTGCTTACGACAAATATAAAACCAATTATGGCAACCAATATGCCAAAGAAGTTTCGTTGCAAGAATTACTTGAACGTGCCGATGTTATTAGCCTACACGTACCTCAAACTCCTGAAACCATTGCAATGGTTAATGACGAATTCTTATCTCTTTGCAAAAAGAATATTATACTAATAAATACAGCAAGAGGCAAAGTAGTTAAAACCGATGACTTAGTAAAACACATAAAAACGGGTCATGTTTTTGCTGCAGCTCTCGATGTTTTAGAATATGAAAGCTTCAATTTTCAAGATTTCCTTACCGACAATATGCCTGATGCATTTAATTATCTTGCCAAAAGCAAAAATGTTCTTTTCACACCACACATTGCCGGTTGGACTGTCGAATCAAAATATAAACTCTCAGCTGTATTAGCTGAGAAAATTGCGAAGTATTTACGATCATAAATATTATAAAATATGAACGATTAATTTATTGTAGAACACTCTGATTTATTGTTTGGAAATCACAATATGTGATTTCCAAACAATAAATTATCAATTAAAATCTTCAGTAACTTAACTTACAGATATAATCTAAAAATTAATGAAAAGATTACTATTACTTTTGATAACTATTATTTGTTTTGCCACAGTTAAAGCAGACGAAGGAATGTGGTTATACACTATGCTCGATAAGCTTCATATTGAAACAAAAGGTTGCCGATTAACAGCAGATCAAATCTACAGTATCAATCATTCGAGTTTAAAGGATGGCATTGTTGGACTTTCGTTTACAAGCGACCCTACTTCATTCTTTTGTTCAGCCGAATTGGTTTCGTCAAATGGCTTAGTTTTAACAAATCACCATTGCGGATTCGAAATGATTCAAAAGCATTCAAATCTTTCTAGCAATTATGTTCGCGATGGATTTTGGGCAAAAAACTATGCCGAAGAACTCCAAAACCAAGGTGTTGCAGCATCTATTTTAGTTAAAATTGTTGATGTTACCGACAGTATTTTACCAAAATCACAAGCAATTTCACTCTCTAAACGAAGAGCGTTTATCGATTCGCTTGTCGAAAAAATCGAAGACCGAAATAAATCAAAAGGTCATAACGCAGCCATTACCCCATTTTTCGATGGAAATGCATATTATCTTTTCATTTATAAAACCTACACCGATATTCGTTTAGTTGGAGCACCACCCGAATCGATTGGCAAATTTGGAGGCGACACCGACAATTGGATGTGGCCACGCCATACTGGTGACTTTAGTATACTTCGAATCTATACCGATACAGCAGGAAATCCATCGGATTACACAGCTAAAAACATTCCTTTAAAAACAAATAATCATCTCAAAATATCATTAAAAGGATATAAAAAAGATGATTATGCAATGATAATGGGTTTCCCTGGATCAACCGATAGATATATGACATCGTTTGCCATAGACAACAAAACGTTTTCGAATGCAAACAGAGTAATAATCAGAACCATGAAACTCGACATCATTCGTAAATTCATGGAATCAGATCCAGCTCTAAAAATCAAATATTGCGATAAATACAATTCGTCGAGCAATTACTGGAAATACTTTATGGGCGAAAACAAAGCTCTTTTACAGCTCAATGTCATTTCAGAAAAACGTGAAGAAGAAAAACGATTTAAACAATGGATAGAAAAAGGTGACTCGGCTCGTAAAGCAGAATATGGAAGTGTTTTCGATGATATCCAAAACTATTTCTCGTTTCGAAAACAATATCAAACAGCCTACGATTATGTATTAGAGGATTTATTTGAAGGCCCCGAATTATTTGAGTTTGCCTACAACTTTTACGACACAAAACGAACGCTCGATCGCAATCCGCAAGATTCGGTAGCCATTAAAGATGTTCTAAATGAATTAAACTCAAAATTCGACGATTTCTATAAAAACTACAGCGTTGAAGTAGACAAACAGCTTTATTATAATTTGATTAAATTATTCATCAAAAAGGTAGACCCATCGTATTACCCTGCTTTTGTAAAAGCAATAGTGAGCAAATACAATAGCAATGTTGTTAAGTATTGCGACAAAACATATAAGAAAACGTTATTACTCGACTCAACGAAAATGCGAGAAATCATTAAAAATAACGAATACAATAAACTTGAGAAAGATCAAATTTATAACGATATGATAAGCATCTTGGAAATATTCCGAACCATTGGCTTAAAAAAATCGGTATTTGCAAACAAATTTGAACAAGCGAAATTACTATACTTCAAAGGGCTTAAAACCATTTACCCCGACTCATTGTTCTATGCCGATGCTAATTCAACACCACGTCTTACGTATGGCAAAGTTGGCGACTACAAACCTCGCGATGCAGTGTATTATAATTATTACACCACACTTAAAGGCGTAATGGAAAAAGAAGATTCGACCAATAACGAATTCAAAGTACCTCAAAAGCTAAAAAATCTTTACAACAATCACAACTATGGTCGATACGCACAAAACGATACCATGCGTGTTTGCTTTACCACAAACAACGATATCACAGGAGGCAACTCGGGAAGTGCAGTTATGAATGCCAATGGAGAACTTATCGGAATAGCATTCGATGGCAACTGGGAAGCACTAAGTGGTGACACCAAATTTGAACCAAAAATGCAAAAAACAATAAATGTCGACATACGGTATGTTCTTTTTGTAATCGACAAATTTGCAGGAGCAACACATTTAGTTAACGAAATGACTTTAGTGCAATAATATGGCCGATATCATAATGTATACCGATGGTGCAGCCACTGGAAATCCAGGTCCTGGTGGTTATGGCGTAGTTTTAATGTCGGGTCAATTTCGTAAAGAATTAAGTGGAGGCTTTCGACTAACTACAAATAATCGCATGGAACTACTTGCCGTTATTGTTGGTCTTGAAACACTAAAGCAAGAAGGTAATAATGTTACCATCTATAGCGATTCCAAATATGTAGTCGACTCAATTGACAAAAAATGGGTTGATGGCTGGGTAAAAAAAGGATTTAAAGATAAAAAGAATCCCGACTTATGGATGCGATACATCAAAATTGCAAAAACACAAAACATTCGCATGGTTTGGATTAAGGGTCATGCCAATATTAAAGAAAATGAACGTTGCGATGTCCTTGCTACTTCTGCTGCAGCTCAAAGAGGTTTACCTATCGACGAGTTTTATGAAAAGAATGAAGCGTAAATAATTTCAATTCATTTACTTTAAAAGTAAAAACGAATCGTATTGAATTAGTTACAACCCAAATAAAAGAGATATTATTTCATTAAAGAGCAATCTCATCTCCATTAGCATCAAGGAAACGATATTCCAAGTAATTATAAGAACTAATAGCTTTCACTTTAACCAACATTTTATTTTTGATAGTCCACTTGCAAGCAATAGATAGAATTCCTTTTTTCAAAAAACCAGCAACAAATGGATGAACCATTAAGGTCACGGTTTTTTTCTTTAGAACTTTTGAAATATGGTTAACATCATCCGCCATTTTTTCAACCAAATTAACTGATGGTGAAATCTCTCCTTTACCCGAACAACAAGGACAAACTTCCATATTGTGGATATTATTTTCAGGACGAACGCGTTGACGTGTAATCTGCATCAAGCCGAATTTACTTAATGGCAAAATATTGTGTTTCGCTCTGTCTTCAGACATCGCTTGTTTAAGTACCTCGAATAATTTATTCTTATTTTCAGGATCTTTCATGTCGATAAAATCAACGACAATAATTCCTCCCATATCGCGAAGTCGTAATTGGCGAGCAATTTCAATTGCTGCCGAATTATTTACATCAAAAGCATTCGATTCTTGATCTTTTTCAAATTTCGTACGATTACCACTATTCACATCTATTACATGAAGAGCTTCTGTATGTTCAATAATAATATAAGCACCATTTTTAATTGCTACATGACGTCCAAACAGAGAGCGAATTTGTTTTTCTACACCATAATGTTCAAAAACAGGAATAGCCCCAGTATAATGCTTAAGAATTTTTTCTTTATCGGGAACGATATTATGTAAATACTCATTAATCTCATTATAGATCTCTTTTGTATCAACCACAATACTCGAAAACGAAGGATTTAAGATATCACGTAAAGTAGATGTAATTCTATCTAACTCGCTAATCATTAATTTGGGAGTTTGAGTTCTGAAACTAAATAAAGTTTGAACAACAGTTTCCCATTTTTCAATTAAACCTTTTAGTTCTTCTTCTAACTCAGCAACACTATGACCAACCGCAACAGTACGAACTATTACTCCATAATTTTTAGGCTTAATGTTGGTTATTATTTGTTTTAATCGTTGTTTTTCATCATACGATTCTATTTTTTTAGATATAGAAACGGTATCTGAAAAAGGAATTAAAACAATATTACGACCAGCAATTGAAATTTCAGAGCTCAATCGTGGACCTTTTGTTGAAATAGGTTCTTTTGCAACTTGAACAAGAATATATTGCCCCGATTTGATAACATCGGAAATATTTCCATTTTTATCAATGTCAGGAATGCACTCAAATGAATTAAAGTTTACCGTTTTATTTGAAGATAAAGCCGAACTTAAGAATTTACTTAAAGAGCTAAATTGAGGACCTAAGTCATGATAATGGAGGAATGCATCCTTTTCATAACCTAAATCGACAAACACAGCATTTAAGCCCGAAACTATCTTCTTAACCTTTGCAAGATAAACGTCACCTACAGCAAACTTAGTACTGCTACGTTCTTTATTTAACTCTACAAGTCCCTTGTCTTCTAAGAGGGCAATATTTACCTCACTTGAATTGGCACTTATTATTAATTCTTTACTCAACCGAAAAATCTCCTTATTTCATTGTGATAATCAACTTAGTGCGATATCACGTGCTTACTAATTAATAATCCTTTAGAACAGATAGTTCTAAAGGATTACTACTTATTAATTATTTTATACTAACGTAATTTCTTTTTATGTCTATTTTTTCTTAGTCTTTTCTTACGTTTGTGAGTTGCCATCTTATGACGTTTTCTTTTTTTACCGCTTGGCATAATCTTGTCCTCCTAAATTATTTTACTTTAACTTTAACGCTTCCTACAAATGTCTTAGCAGGTTTGAATGAAGGAATATTATGCTCTGGAATGATGATTGTAGTGTTTTTAGAGATATTCCTTGCTGTTTTTTTAGCTCTTTTCTTAATTACGAAGCTACCAAATCCTCTTAAGTAAACATTGCTTCCTTTAGATAGAGAATCTTTAATTACATCCATCATTGATTCAACTGTTTTTTGAACAACTACTTTCTCAATTCCTGAACTTTTAGAAATTTCGTTCACGATATCTGCTTTTGTCATTTTTTTATAATTTATATTTAAACTGAACTAACTATTTATTCCAAACCATTTTGGGAGGGCAAATATAGATATCTTTTCTTGAAAAATAAGAAATAAATCTACATATTTTTCAAGAAAAATACTACTTAATTAAAGGATCTAATTTATCATGTCCTTCACAACCTACATTACAAAAAGACATTTGTCTAATTAAACAGAAATAACCTGCAATACTATCTTTTCTTGATTTCTTTGAATGCATTTTATCTCCATATATCTGGAGTATAAATTTATATCTACCAGACTTCAATTGTCTTTGTCTGCTAGTACCATGTAACGTAGTATCAATCATACTTCCATTAAAAACCTGTAATCCAGAATTGGTATTAGAATAGTTTAAAAATCGTCGAATTGATGTAGTATCAGTTCCAGGATCACGAATTATTAATTCATTATTAGGGTAATTCTCAATACCTTCGATATATAGATATTGATTTAGCTTATCATTATAAATAGAATCTACATTTTTATTACAACCTGCAGTTGTAATATTTCCATTAATATCAACGGTATTTGAATCGCAAAAGGTTAAATTACTGGGTGTAAATGCACTTGGAACTTTAATCGTATTACCATTAGCAGTATCAAGCCATACAGTACTACCACCAAATGCTCTACAACAATCACATGGTTTTGTTTTAGTTGTACAATTACTTAACCCCAATACTAGCGTTAACAAAATGACAATTTGCAAAACTGATAATAATTTCTTCATAACAATGTCCTAAAGTGGTATATTACATTAATTTGAGATCAAATATACTACATCATTTTTAATTCTATGCAAATGTGTAAAACATTTTTAATGAAAACTAAAAAAAAATGGGGAGATTGTAAATATACAACTGCCCCATCTTTAAAACAGATAACTATTATTCAAATAAAAGACGATTATCAACGATATCAGACTTATCTTTTAGTATATTAAAGCTATAATAACCAAACCGAGATTTATTCATTCTAGTTTGCTGATCTTGTTCTAACTTAACATCAGAAACTGGTGTTTCATCAACTTTACTTACAACTAGAACAAAAACTCCACTATTACCAACAATTGGTTTTGAAACTTTACCTGCAGGTAAAACCGTTGCAACTCCAACAACACTTGGCTCTAACCCTAAACCAGCGACACCAGACGTTGAAAATACGATTCCAGCAGCTTCACGAACTTGAACATTTTTAAGTTTTCCAGCTAATTCCGATAATGAAGCAAAAGAACCAGCTTTATTAATTTCGTCGAGAATTTTAGCGGTTTTCTTTTCCTTTACAACTTCTGGTTCTATTTGAGCTTTTACATTTTCTAATTCGGCAGCACCTTTTTCTCTAGTAGCCTTAACACATGCAACTACAAAACTACTTGTACAGTCAAAAACAGAAGATACATCTCCTTTTTTCGAGTCATACATCCATCGCACAATTTGACGAGCCGATTCTAATCCAGAAATAACTCTATCCGCAGGTTTTAACTCGGTAGCAACACGTTTGTCAATTTTATTATTTGACTCAATTGATTTTTGGAATAATGCAGCAGCATTATTTTCACCGGCAAATTTATTTGCATCAGCATAAATTTTATTTCTAGTTGCAGTACTTGCTTCTATCTTAGCAGCTAAAGTAGCTAACTGCACCTTTTTAGTCTCAACACCTTTTTCTTGTATTTCAATCAAATGAAAACCATACTGTGTTGGAACAACATATAATTTACCAACTTTACCCATAAAACAAGTATCATTAAAAGGACGAACCATCTGTCCTTCTTTAAACCAGCCTAGTTCTCCACCTTTCATTTTTGAACCTTTATCTTCAGAATATTTGAATGCTAAAACTGAGAAGTTTTCACCTTTTTCAATTGCACCTTTTAATGAATCAATTACTTGTTTAGCATTAGGAGAAGTAACTAAAATATGACGTGCTTTAACTGAATCAGCAAGTAATTGAATTTTAGAAATTTTACTTACTTTAATATATTCTCCATCAAAATAAGGAGCACACATATCACCTTTTGAGCCATTGAATGCAAAAGAATCGATTGCAGCAGGTAATGTTCCTTTTTTATGAAATTTACTATCAAATCCTATTGAAGAATTTGAGTTAACAAAATTCTCATCATTTTCAGTTGTTTTAAAATCTTTACTTAAATCAGAAACTGATTTTTGAATAGCCTGAACATCAGCTTGAGATGCCTTTACAGCAAAAACAACATAATCGATATCTCTTGAGGTTTCTTGTTTAAAGTCATCTTTATGTTTGCTTAAATATGCTTCAAGTTCTTCTGTTGAAGGTTTAAACGATGAATCAGGCATTGTAAAAAATGGTACTTGAACATAAGAAATATCAACTTTATGACTTTTTTCTTTAACTAACATTTTTGCTTCAACGGTAGTTGTATTAATTCCTTGAGTCAATAGTGCAGCATACTTTGTTGCCATTCTGTTTTCAATCAATTGCTTTTCGATTGTCAACCAAATTTGTTTTTTCTCAGGATCTTTATCCATATTTGTCAAGAAATTAAGAGCTAATGATTTATCAAAAGCACCAGTTTCTTGGTTTCTAAATATTTGTTGAATTTGTGGATCAACATTATTTCCAACAATTAAGTCTCTTATTTCTTTTGGAGTTATCCCGATTATTCCGTGTTCTTCAATTTTAACACCAAGACCTAATTTTTCGTATTCTTGTTGTAAAATCACCTGACGCAAAAGTTGATCCCACGATTGCATTGCAATCATATTTCTAGTATTATCGTCAATAGTTTGACCATTCGATTGATAATTTGACTCTAATTGTTTTTGCAGATCGAAATATTCTGTTGACGGAACACTTTGTCCATTAACTTTTAAAACAAAATTGTCTTTTGAGAAAAGCGAAGATTTTTTAGGATTCATGATGTCCCCTAAAACAAATGCCACTAGGGCAAGACCAATTACAATGGTGATTAATAATCCAGCTTTGTTGCGTAGTTTTTGAATTGAAAGCATTTTACTTAATATTATAATGTTACTTTTTTGAAGAACGCAAATATATAAAATTTTACGTATTATTCCCTTTTAAGGCTTTTTTTTATGATAAAAGTATTTAGTAATCTTATTTTTTGTTTTTTCTAAAGTTTCTGCGAAATAAAAACATTAAGAGTGCAATCAATGAAATAAAAAAGAAACTAATTGTATCCTTATGAATAAATCCATTTCGAAATGCAGAATGTGTAGATGTGGAGATAGAAACAACCGCTATTACAAGCCAAGTGTATTCTACAATTATTCGAAATTGCTCATTAATCTTTGCCATATATATCTTATTTACTATTTTCAATTGAGATTGTTCCTTTTACTTTCAAAATTTTCCAACGGTCAAAAGTTTGATCAGCTTCGAAACCTTCACCTAAAATAACATCAGTTCCTGTTGAAATTTTCACGAATTTATCGGAGTATATGATTTCTTTTTTTTCATCCCATACCATATATTCTGTATTTAGGATATCTCCTTTTGTATTTCGTGCAATAACATTTCCTTTAGCTTCCCATTTCCTATCATTAATCCATCGTATTGCATAATTCGATGAAATTCGTGAATTGGTATCAGGATAAATAGAAAAATAAACAATCTTTATTCCTCGAGGAAATTCCATATATGGCTTCTCAACATTTGAAAAACGGAGAAGCTCAGGAGCTGAAATATTTGCACGAATAAGTCCAGAATCTGTATATAAATAAGAAACTTTTTTTGCTGACAAATCAGGATAAGTTTCTTTTTTTGTTACAAGATTAACTGTCTTAATATCGTTTGAACAGGATGAAAGTATAAAAGCAAAAAAAACAGCTTTTAATACAAGATAACTATTTGTTTTATGAATCACCTAATAATTTTATTTTTTAGGTTCTTCAACTTTAGGTTGCTCAACTATCTTTTTTGCTCTTACGGTTGTTACTGTAGTTAACCAACAGTTTATAGCATAAGAATCGCCAACTTTCAAGTTTTCGTTATCAATTTCTTCTTGCGTTGGATACTTAAGTTGATATTCTGCAATGAGCGCATCGGCTTCTGCGGTCAATTTAGGATCAACACCTTTTGCAGTCTCACATTTATCTGTAGCTGCCCAATACATCGTTTTTTGAATAAATGCTCTTTTAGCATCTCCACTTCCACAACGACCAGAACCTTTAGCATATAACTGAGACATTAACAAATATGGTCGAGCAAAAGTTGAACTTGCTTGAATTGCGTTATTACAAAACATTATTGATAACGCATGATTTACTTTTGTTGCAACAGCTAAGTTATAATACATTTCTGCCTTTCTATCAATATCTGTTTCTTTCGCAATTGCTTTTTTATACGTTTCGATACCTTTAGGTAAATCGTTTTGGGCTAAATATTCTTTTGCTATTTTCTCAAGAGATTCCGATGTTGGGTCAAGCTCTAATAAATTAGTTTCAACTAATTTATATAAATCGCAATTTGTACAATTTCTAGCAACTAAAATCGATTCTAATTTCCTTAAAAAAGAAACTGATGTACTATTTGATTCATACATTGAGCCATATAAAGAAGATATTGCAGAACAATCTAATTTAAACTCTTTTGCATAAAGTTCATCCACTTCAATTTTAGCTTTTTTATAATATTTGTCAGTTGAATCTTTAGCAAGATTTGCATCAATAAATAAACGAGAAGTACCATAAACTTCAATCGCTTCTTCTTTTAATATTTGACGTTTTTTATATTTTTCAGTTGCTACTTTAAAATATGTACTAAGAACACCTCCTCTCGATTTTTTACCTTCGAGTGTAACTGATTTACCAAGCATTTCATATATTTCATCCAATTTATTGGGTTGATAGAAATACATATCCTCTGCTTTGTATCCTAAAACCTTTCCTTCTTGATTAAAATTTGAAATGCGAGTATCGTATAGGAACATCAATGTATCTATCAATTCTTGTCTTCTACTCTCAATATTTTCTACTTTAATTAAACCAGAAATTACTTTTGCTCCATTTATATATAGGTTAACATTTGCTTTAGGACAGATCCCAATACAATTTCGCCAACCAGCAAATGCAACAGGCAAATCAGTATTTTCAAATGCATCATTAAATTTAGTATACGCCTGATTACATTCTAAACTATCGCCTTCAGAATCTGAATCTTGAGCTTTCACCGTTGTTTGAACACAAAATGCTAAAACGAATAACCCGTAATATGTAATTTTTTTAATCATAGTATTTATTTTTAATTTTATTAAATCTAATAGTCTCTCATTTATAGATTTACAAATAATTATTTTATTTTGTATTTATTAAACCAATTTTCATTTAAAGTAAAGTTCAAATTTAAAACAAAAAATGTTTCTTTAGGCAATGTAACTTTACTTGTACCTCTTGATCCATATTCAAGCGACAAATTTACATTATTTGCAGACATTTTCAATGGCAAACCAAATCCTAAACTTACTGATGCTTCATTTACAGAGTATCGTTTAGAATCACCCTCATTTTCGGGCACAGCTAAATTTGTTTGCGTTATTCTTGCCCCTATTCGGTATCGAACTCTATTATAGTATCCATGTGCAGCAAACTTATTGGGCAAATATTCAGCTCCAACATTTAAAGAATTTAATTTTTGAAAATATTCAGACGAAACTCCATAAATTTTGGCATTTGTCCAATCTTGATATTTAAAATCTATTCCAAATTGAAGTTTATCTTTTTGTTGCAAACCTAGACCTACACCTATTTTCATTGGTAAATCATTATTCTGAATTTTATCTGACTTATTCTCATAAAGATTTGTTCCATCAGTTACAACTTCTACATTTTGAGTTTGTATTAATTGATTAGGAGCAAATAATGCAGCAATAATCAATGTTTTTTTTGCATTTAACTTATACTCATATTGCATTCCTGCTTCAAAATAAAAACCATGAATATCAACTACAATATTTTTAGCAACATTATTTGCCAAGTTATTTGAAGTTATCGAATTATAAGCTGAACGGGTAACTTCTCCAAAAATAAATCCTGAGTTTATACCAATAGATAAACCTTTAAATGGTTTAAATGAATTTGACCACAATATTTGATTACTTCCACCTGTACCTTCATAGTGATACTTGACCGTTGAGGAATCTGGTAATATTTGATTCTGAACGAATGAATATCCAATTTTACTATAAGGCATCAAAGCAATACCCATACCCCACCATCGTGAAACAGGAAACCCCATCGCAATATATTCCATATTTGAAGTTGAACGCTTTACACTTTCATCACCGACACTTAATTTTGTTAATTGATTTTTAACACCAACTTCAAATATAAAATGAGCAGAATCTATTGCAGTAAATGAAGCTGGATTTAAAAAGTTTAAGTGATTATTGGACCGAATAGCTATACCCGTATTCGACATTGACTGCCCCAATGCAAGTGAGTTTTCGCTTAACAAACCATATCCATAACGAGAATATGGTGAAGTTGTACTTTTTTGAGCATGTAAACAAGTAATAGTTAGTAGAAAAACTATTGTAAGTAGGCTATTTTTAATTTGCATTATATTGTATTATTCTGTTTAATCCTTTTAATACTAAATCGGGTTCAACGATGATTGATTGTTGAATATTTTTTGCCAAAAATTCGGCATCGCCACCCGTTATTATTGTTTTTACATTGGTATATTGCTGAATAAACCAGTCAATATAACCAAATAATTCAAAAACGACTCCTTGTTGAACTCCCGAAGATATCGCCGTTTCGGTATTTGTGCCGAGAATAGGCCATTCACTTCGAAGTTCGAGCAAAGGTAATTTATTTGTATAATTATGCAATGCTTTATATCTGGTATTTAAACCTGGAGATATATTGCCTCCAACGAATTGATTTTCTGCATTAATAAAATCAATTGTAATGGCAGTTCCAGCATCAATAATCACAACATTTTGATTGGGTAAAAGTTCATTTGCACCAATAGCTGCTGCCAGTCTATCAAGTCCAAGTGTATACGGTGTTTTATATATATTTTGAATTGGAATTTTAGTATTATGATCAAAGATGATGCACTTAAATCCATGACTAAATATCAACTGTTTAATATCATCAACTGGTTGAACAACAGTAGAAAATAGCACTGTTGCAATTTTTTCTTTTTTCAATAATTCAAGTATCCATTCATTTGAGAATGAATCGCAAACAGTTTGGCTCACAATTCTATTTTCATTGAAAATACAAATTTTTGTTCTTGAGTTTCCTATATCTACGACTAAATTCATTTTATACTTTAAGAATGTCAAAACGAGGAAAAATATTATTTATTGTCAATTGTATTTTGCAAACTTTTATATGCTATAAAACGGAAGAGAATGAGCAAGGGAAAAACACATTGAATAAATGGAATAGATTGTGGAATAAATGGCAATGCAAAAAAGAATAAACCATATAACACACATAAAAATTGATAGTATTTAATCAAAATTCGAGAACTAAAGAGAACAAAAAAGAATGCAAGAAAATTCAATGGAAATGCCCACCAAAGATTAAAATTTGGCCTCATGCTTTCATGTACACTAATAAAAGACATAAAGATCAACAAAACTCCAAACAATCCAGTTACAAACAAGAGAAAACAGTCAATAAAACGATATAAACGTCTTCTATAGATACCTAAAAGGGTAATTACAAATAAA
>Ga0302286_10001723_pt1 | contig 15912 bp, 10 predicted proteins | sample III_Fen_E2_3_FD_198765 | JGI IMG/M metagenome (GOLD analysis project Ga0302286, IMG submission 198765) | Peat permafrost microbial communities from Stordalen Mire near Abisko, Sweden - III_Fen_E2_3 | ecosystem: Environmental > Terrestrial > Soil > Wetlands > Permafrost | place: Sweden: Abisko...
GTAGAAACCTATACAAATGGCTATAAATAAAATGATTGCAGATGTGTTATAAATATTAATGTGGCGAAATCCAAAGCTAAAGAAGTTTTGTCTCTGAAGTTGTTTCTCCATAAGTAACCAATCTGCTGAATCATCCTCTAAATCTTTTGCTTTATCAAAGCTAAGAGGAGCAAATAATTCCTTTAAATCTTTATCTTGTAATTCCATATTTGCAAACTATACAGTTACTTTTTCTACGCAACGTTTATACAATTCAGCTTGAACTTTCTTTTTAGCTCTAGCAAGTCTTGTTCTGCTTGTTACTTCTTCAATTCCTAGCATTTTTGCTATTTCCGAATGATTATAATTATCGATGTAAAACAAATTAAAAACTTGCCTAAAATCAACGCCAAGACTTTGAATTATTTCTAGAAGTTCCTTCTCTTGAATATTAGCTTGTTTCACAAGATCTATCCCATTCGAAAGGCTTGCTTCATCGCATTTGTCAATACTATAATTGTTCTCAAAAGGATCGTTGTCATTATCTTCAATGTCATATTCATTGATACTAATATTGTCTCGATTCTTTTTTTGTTTCTTTAAAAATTGTAACGAAGTATTAATTACTATTCTTTTAATCCAGCCTTCAAGCGAACCTTCATTTTTAAATTGTGTTATATTCTTAAAAACCAACAAAAACGATTCTTGTAACACATCTTTTGCGTCGTCAGAATCAATGATATAGCGTTTTACAAGGACATTTAGTCGTGAACGATATAGTTCATATAAATCTCTTTGTGCCGATCTATCGAAACGTTTGCATCCTTTAACTATTTGTTCTTCTAAAAATTCCAATTGATGGTCTTTTAATATATAGATTCTGAAAAGTGATAATGTTCCCAAAAATAGTAAAAAAAATGTATAGAAATAATTCTATGTTTTTTGAACTTGAATTGAGAACGAACAAATTAAATCTTAAACCCGAAAATAAAGATTGAATAATTAGCCAAAACTGTTTCGGCATCAAATGCACCGATTTTTTCGATAAAACGTTCTTTTGTGTTTGATGAAAACGTTTCTTTCATTTTGTTCATGAGTTCTTCAACTCTTTTGGTTTTCGAATCATCGCCCCAGTAATCGGAAATGCTGATTATATACTCATTAAACGAATGTTTGGGCTTTTCTTTTTCTTTGTAACCCCATTCTTCGAGTATATAATTTCGTTTTGCAACAAATCGTTTACCAACGGTATCTGTCACCGGAGCATTATTCATTAAACTTGAAATATCGTTTGCCAAATTTTGGATTTTACCTGTTGGTTTATCGCCGAGTCTGTTTGCTAAAATATAGAATATAGCATTGTTTGCTTTTGAGAATACAACTGCATCAATGTAATTACATTCACCCAATCGTTCAACGGGAAGTGGGGCATCGTGCCATACAAAAGCATCGCTGTCGTTCAATGTTTCGATAAGTGCATTCGCATAGTTACAACTCAAATTTCGCTCGGTAAAACCTGTTTTGTTGTGTGCAGGATAATAGTGATTGAAAATAGTTTGATAGCGACTTTTAAAGCTATTGTTAAATGCTTGTTTTATTGTTTTTATCATGTTTTTGGTTCTTTTTAGACCGCTATTTCAATGAGATATCTGAATAACGATTAATATATATAATTTCTTTAAATGTTTCGATATAAATATCGGTGGCTTTTCTCTTTAATATGTACGTTGGTGCGATTATACTATGGACTGTTGTCTGGGTTGCAAATAGTTTGTAATAGAGTTTCAATATTTACAATTCAGAGATAGCATATAATGGATAAACTTTTATTTTATCGTATTGGGCAAAATTTTCCATTGAAGTGCGAAGTCCATATCTAGATTGTTTTTCTTTAATAAACTGATGCAAACTTTGCATTGAACCAGTTGTTCCTGATTTTACTTCAATCGGGACAATATCATTCTCTTTTTGTATAAGGTAATCGACTTCTGCATTACTTCCAACTCTTTCTCTTTGCCAATAATAAAGCGAAACTGGTTTAAATGGTGATGCTGATTTAATCAATTCCAAACCGATAAACAACTCTGCAATATTACCTTTATTTATTATGCTAAAATCATTAGTTATAAAATATTCTGATACATCTAAATTATTTAGCTGTTGAAATAGACCAGTATCTAACAATAACATTTTTTCTTTTTGTGGATTACTTTCAGCACCTAATGGAATACCATTTGCCGATGAATGTGTCACAGGGATTACCAATCCAGACATAATTAATAATTGTAATGCTTCTTTTACTTGTCGATTATTGCATTCAACCGTGGCTTTAGAATACATAAATTTCTTGCCCATTTGCTGAATAACAGATTTAAAAACCTCACTAATTCTTAGCGATGGGACTCGTTTAGCATATTTACTAAAGTCATCCTGAAATGAGATTATTAAATCACTCAATATTGTTTTGCATCTTAATAAATCTTTGTTTTGAGCATAATCGGCAACGACTTCTGGCATCCCTCCAATCAACATAAACTGTTTTAGAAGTTTGTTTAATTTATCGTGAATTGGAGTTAATAATGGTTTATCAACGGTCGCATTTTTTTTTGCTTCTAACAACATATTTTCGCCTATAGCAGAAAGAAACTCATTAAATGATAATGGATAAACAAACATTGAACGAATTCGACCAACACCAAAAGAAGGCAAATCTTTTAAGGCAAATTCAAGTAATGAACCAGCAGCGATAATATGCAATTCAGGGTATTGTTCGTAAAAATAACGTAATAAACTTATTGCTTGCGGACAAAATTGAATTTCATCTAAAAACAAGATTGTTTTATTTGGAACAATAGGAACGTTATATATAAGTGATAAATTACTGCAAAGTTCTTTAATCGTGTAGTTTTGCTCAAATAACACACGGGTTTTTACTTCTATTTCAAAGTTTATTTCAATATAGAATTCAAATTTTTTAGAATATTCCCTAACACAAGAAGATTTCCCGACTTGTCTAGCTCCTCTAACTAATAGTGGTTTGTGTTCTTTAGCACTTCCCCACAATTCTAACTCACTATCTATATTTCTTTTAATATACATGTCGATATTTTATATAGGCAAATATAGTACTTAAATGTTAATTTATATACCCTAGTATGTGTTATTAATAGTTATAATCATACTCGAGCACTTCTATAAAGAGCAACTTACCTAAAATTGAACAAATTATGGACTAATGTCCAATTAATTCAATATTTTGGACATGCATTGTTTATATTAATAAAAATGAAGCAATTTTTATTAAACCCTCAATTATTGGAAATATAATTAATAAAACATCAAGAACAACATATATGAATGAGTTGGTTCTGCATAAAATTGTAAGTCAGAAAAAAGATGGAGCATATGTTTATTTTATTAATAACGATTTGGTTAGAATTCTTGAAGGATAAATGTTTCTTGTTAAGAAATCGTATAGATTAGATATTCTTAAAATTAACAAATCAATTTTTGTATGTAAACTATATGCAAATAAAAAGGGGTTCAGTTTTTTAATTCTGAAACCCTTTATTCGTCTGTGTCCCCGGTGGGGTTCGAACCCACGACCCAATGATTAAGAGTCATTTACTCTACCAGCTGAGCTACAGAGACAAATCTTTTCGACTATTGCAAATGTAACGATTAATTTAAGAATACAAAAAACGCATCGAAATAAATATTTTTTAGTCTTTAATTCGGTTTATGTAATAATTATCGAAATGTTTTCATAAAACAGTTTTTATAAAACAACAGATTCAGTACTTTTGTGCTTTATCAAAATGAATTATGAAAGAGCTATGAGAATAATTTCTCACAAAATGAATAATGTTTATCTGGCTTATTTCATCTGTTCATTAAAGAATTAATAAATATAAAAGATGAAAATATCTCACAATTGGTTAAAACAGTTTATTGCTGTTGAACAATCACCTGAAGAAATATCTAAAATACTTACCAGTATTGGACTCGAAGTTGAATCTATCGAATCGTTCCAAACCATTAAAGGTGGTTTAAAAGGAATTGTTGTTGGTAAAGTTTTGACTCGCGAAAAACATCCTGGAGCTGATAAATTAAGTTGTACAACGGTAAATATTGGTTCGGGCGAACCTTTAAAAATTGTTTGTGGAGCACCTAATGTTGCCGCAGGACAAACCGTTTTAGTTGCTACTATTGGAACAAAATTGTACGATGGTGATAAAGAATTTGAGATAAAAAAATCGCAAATTCGTGGCGAAGATTCTTTTGGAATGATATGTGCCGAAGACGAGCTTGGACTTGGAACCAGCCACGATGGTATCATGGTTTTACCCGATTCGGTACCTGCAGGAACATTAGCAAAAGATTATTTTGGAATAGAATCGGATTTTGTTTACGAAATAGGGTTAACTCCCAATCGTGTTGATGCCGCAAGTCATTTGGGCGTAGCTCGCGATTTATGCGCATATTTTAATCAAACAAAAGCTATTGAAATTATTCAACCTAAAATTGTTGATGTTAAATCAACCAAACAAAGCAAACTTACTGTAACAGTTGCCGATACTGAGCGTTGTCCACGTTATGCTGGTGTTGTTATCGAAGGTGTAAAAGTAGCTATATCGCCCGATTGGTTGCAAAATCGCTTAAAAGCTATTGGCCTTAAGCCAATTAATAATATTGTAGATATCACAAATTACATCCTTCATGAACTTGGTCAACCGCTACATGCCTTTGATTTAGCAAAGGTTGGAAACAAAGTAGTTGTAGGAACATTACCCGATAAAACAAAATTCAAAACACTCGATGGTATTGAGCGTAAGCTTTCGTCAGACGATTTGATGATTTGCAACGAACAAGGCGGAATGTGTATTGCAGGTGTGTTTGGTGGTTTAGAGTCGGGTGTGAGCGACTCAACAACATCTATTTTCCTTGAAAGTGCTTACTTCAATCCTGTTAGCATTCGCAAATCGGCTCGTCGTCATCAATTGAGTACCGATGCATCGTTCCGTTTTGAAAGAGGAATCGATCCAAACATGACTATTTTTGCATTGAAACGTGCCATTGGACTTATTCAAGAAGTTGCTGGTGGAACGGTTACTTCCGATATTTTTGACACAAAACCAGAAGGATCGCCAGCATTCAACGTTGAGCTTCCATATTCAAAAGTTGATTCGTTAATTGGTGAAAAAATCGACCGAGATATTATCAAAAAAATCCTTGTAGGATTAGGAATTTCGATTGTAAAAGAAGCTAACGAAACGCTTTCGTTGGAAGTTCCTCCATTTAAGGTTGACGTACAACGTCCCGAAGATGTGATTGAAGAAATTCTTCGCGTGTATGGATATAATTCAATTGCAATTCCTAGCATTTTAAACTCGTCAATTACTTTCGAAGATGGAAGCGATGAAACAAAACAACGCAATGTTATTTCGAACATGCTTTGTGCTAGCGGATTCAACGAAATAATGTGTAACTCAATTACAAAAGCCGACTATTTCGAAAGTTTAGAAGGATTCAATAAAGAATTGTTGGTTCGTATTTTAAATCCATTGAGTTCTGACTTAAATGTAATGCGTGCATCGCTTATGTTTGGAATGTTGGAAACGGTTGTTCACAATAGTAATCGCCAATCGGAAAACTTGAAATTATACGAGTTTGGTCGTTCATATACTTTAATTCCAGAACAAGAAGGAACCAAAAAATATAGCGAAAAACGTTGCTTGTCGATTGCCGTTACAGGTAATAAAACTGGCAAATCGTGGAATATGAAGGATGCCGAAGCTGATTTCTACTTCCTAAAATCACATGTCGAAAATGTATTAGCTCGCGTTGGAATTAAAGCTGGAAGCTGCAAACAAGAATCGATAAACAATAACGAATTACAAGGTTTACAATACATAATTGGACGTTTTGTAATTGTTGAAATGGGAGCTGTAAAGTCGGCTATTTTGGCTAAGATGGGTATTGACAAAACGGTTTATTATGCAAATATTCTTTGGGATAATGTATTAACAATGTCGGGTAAACCATCTAAATATAAAGAACTTCCTAAATTCTTTGAAGTAAAACGCGACCTTTCAATGTTGCTTGACGGTTCAGTTACTTTCGATCAAATAAAAAAACTAGCATTAGAAACCGAACGTACATATTTGAAAGACATAAGTGTTTTCGATGTGTATCAAGGAAAAGGAATACCTGAAGGCAAAAAATCGTATGCTGTAAGTTTCATTATTCAAGATGAAAAAGAAACAATGAAGGATAGCAAAATTGAAGGTATAATGAATAAACTCATTAACATTTACAAAGATAAGCTTGGAGCTGAATTGCGATAGTTGACATTCGAGGTATAAAATAGTACATTTGTAAAAAAGACAAAATGCCAGAGTTAAGTAGATTTTTAGGAATTGTGATTTTTATGAACTTTAACGAGCATAATCCACCACATTTCCATGCTAAATATGGCGATTATGAGATTATTGTTCAAATTCAATCAGGTATTATTGAAGGAAAATTCCCTAAAAGAGCTCTAAATATAGTTCTTGAATGGTATGAAATTCATAAAGAAGAATTACTACTCGATTGGGATTTGATTCGAACAACTGGTGAATTTAATAAAATTGCTCCATTAGAATAATTACTATGATTCTTAATGTTAAAAAGGCTGATTATTTAGAAGGTTATAAAATTAATCTAACCTTTAATTCTGGAGATTCATTAATTGTAGATTTAGAAGAAACAGTTATGAATGAATCTCGCAAGATTTTTTTGCCGCTTCAAAATCTCGACTATTTTAAAAAATTTGAAATACGTTTTAATACGATATCTTGGGAAAATGAAGCAGATTTTGCTCCTGAATTTCTGGTGGCTTTGGGTAAAGCACAATCAAATCGGAATAAGAGTTGTGCTTAAAAAATCAATTATAATTATTAGTGGGAGTTGTAATTAAACAATCAATAAAAGCCACAATTCACGTTTATGCGGGAGTTATTATAGGCTTTATTACAGCTGTGCTGGTTTTTCCTCGTGTATTTACTCCCGAGCAAGTTGGCTTGCTTAGCATTCTCACGCAAATCTCATTAATAATAACCCAATTTGGTATTATGGGTTTGCCAGGAATCATAACCTATTATTTCTTCCATTTTAAAGATGAAGAAAAGGCACATCATGGTTTACCAATAATAATGACTTGGGGTACACTCATTGGATGTGCATTAAGCGTTTTATTTCTGATACTTGCCAAACCTTGGATCATTCTAAAGTATGCTAATCCGCTGTTTGGCGAACACTATTATCAATTATTAACCCTAACAACCTTTTCAATTATTTTTGTAATACTCGATTCGTATTACAAGGGTTTTTATAAGGTTGTTCTCGCAACATTTCTGAAAGAAACTTTCCAACGTATTTTGCTTTTATCAGCAGTACTGTTGTTTATTTATAAATATTGTTCGTTCGATCATTATGTTATTATTTACAGTCTTGCTTCGGCAATTCCTGTAGTTATATTATTGTTTGCTATAATTCGCGATGGTCATTTCCCTTGGAAAGCCGATTGGAAATTTATAACTCCCGATCTTCGAAATGGAATGATTACCGTTGGTGTATTTAATGTTTTGGCAAGCATGTCAATTTATAGTAATAATGTGATTGACAATATTATGGTAGGCTCCATTGGCGGATTAAAAGCTGGTGGAATTTATGCTACAACCATTTTGTTTGGATCATTAGTTTCAATTCCATCGCGAACGGTTAAGAAAATTACATCGGCTTTGGCAGCTGAATTTTGGAAAGAAAATGACGAATCGAAAGTATTAGATATTTATAAGAAAAGCAGTGTCAATCTGTATATTATTGGAGTTTTACTGTTTCTTGGAATTTGGGTTAATGCTGATAATATCATGCAGGTTTTGCCAAAAGAATATTCGGCTGGGAAATGGGCTATGTTTTGGGCTTGTTTAACTAATTTAATGGAAATGCTTACTGCTGCAGCAAGTTCAATACTTGGGACTTCAAAATATTATAAAGTTCAAACCTATCAAGGAATTTTATTGGTTGGTTTAATGATTCTTACTAATTATTTATTGATTCCTATTTTTGGATTAACAGGTGCGGCAATGGCTGCAACCATATCGTTTTTCATTTTTAATACCATTCGCCATTTATATATTATGTATCGATGGAATATGCAACCATTTGATATAGAAATAGTTTATGTTTCAATAATTGGCTTAATTACCTATCTTATTATTCACTTTATTCCCCATTTCAGTTTCTTTATGATCGATGCAGTTATTCGTGGAGCAATAGTAGTTTTACTTTTTGGATGTACCATTTATTTCTTGAAAATATCGCCCGAAATAAATAGCACAACCAATGCCATATTGAAAAAAGTGCCGTTTATAAATAAGCTGATTAAAATTTAGTAATACCTTTGTGCAAGAACAAGTAATCATAATTAAGCAATGTCGTATTGTTCAGTATTATTTCAGTTACGACATTAACCATTAACAATTAATCATTAACCATTACTTAGAATACGAATACAATGGAATTAAGAGTAGCAATTCAGGGTTTTGAAGCGAGTTTTCACGAGGTAGCAGCACGCAAGTTTTTTCATGGCACAAAAATAAAATTAGTGTTCTGTGAAAGCTTTCCAAAACTTTTCGAAGTGCTCAATAACAACGAAGCCGATTATGCAATGATGGCTATCGAAAATACTCTAGCAGGCAGTTTACTACAAAATTATAATTTACTACGCGAAAATAATTTCCCTGTTGTAGGCGAAATTCTTTTACACATTGTACAAAACTTAATGGCTTTGCCAGGAACAAAAATCGAAGATATTACCGAAGTTCATTCACATCCAATAGCATTAGTACAGGTAGTACCTTTCTTTAAACAATATCCACATATTAAGCTTGTTGAAAGCGACGATACTGCATTGAGTGCTAAAGAAATTGCCGACAATAAAATTCAAGGTCGTGGTGGTGTTGCTGGTCGTCATGCAGCTCGTATTTTTGGATTAGAGTTGTTGGCCGAAAGCATCGAAACGCATAAAAAGAACTTTACACGCTTTTTGGTTTTAGCCAATAATGAGAGTAAAGATTATATTCCAACTGAAATGAATAAAGCTTCGCTTTGTTTCTCATTACCACACGAAGAGGGTAGCTTAGCTAGTATCTTGGCAATATTATCGTTCTATAAAATAAACCTTACCAAAATACAATCGATGCCTATTTTGGGTCAAGAGTTTGAATACTTTTTCTATATCGATGTAACATACCCGATATATGAAAAATACAAACAAGCTATCGAAGCTATAAAGCCATTAACACATAACTTCCACTTATTGGGCGAATACAAAAGGGCTGAGAAAATAGAAAGTTAAAATGGTTTTTCAATTAATAGAATTTAATAAAATTAGATTTTGGACTAGGTTTATCTATTATTTAAACATTCTGTTTTTTGTAACATTTGTGACTTTAGAGAAAACCAATGTTTTTTACTCTAATATATTTAAATGTATTAGTGCTGTTTTTCTAATATCTTGGTTTATTCTTAATGTTTTAAAAAAGCATTATAGAACGGGTATTCTTATCGTTAATGAGAATAATAATTTCTCAATTCAAAACATGCAAAAAGTTGTATTGTTTGAAAATAATGAGATAATTCAAATTTCAGTCACAATAGATGGATATAAAGGTGAAAACGACAGATTAAAAGTAATATTAAGAGGCGTTTTTTCTCAAGGTATTGATAATCGAATCGTCATCAAATCACAATCTGGCAAATTATTTAAATTCAATTTTTTGATTGATTGTAGAGAATCTTATAATAAAGGATATAATCTTTTCCAAGATATTGCCACAAAAGATAAACGGGTAAAGTTTAAAACAACATTTTAAACCTTTAAAATTTTAATGCTTTATTGGTTATGAAACTATTCGTAATTTAGGTTTTTGCTCATCCATTAACGATAACGGACAATCAATTGTAAATGTAACTCCACTTCCTAAAGTGCTTTCACAGGTAATATCGCCTTTTAATTTTTGAGTTACAACATTGTATACAATATTCATTCCTAGTCCATTTCCAGCTTGCATATTAGTGGTAAAGAATGGATTAAATACTTTCTCAACAACTTCAGGAGTCATTCCAACACCATCATCTTGGTATGTAAGTTGAAGCATCATATCAAAACGTCTTGCTTTAATCGTAATTCTTCCACCATCTCTGTCTTTAAAACCGTGAAACATAGTGTTCACAATAAGATGAGTAAATATTTGTGCAAATGCTCCTGGATAGCTTGTCATTTCAATGTCCCCAATAAATTCTACTACGATTTCAACATCTTTTTCATTTGTTTTTGGTTCAAGACTTTTTATAACGTCAGCTACATATTGATTTAACGTGAATGTTCTTATTTGTTCGGTCATTTCATCTACCGAGATGCGTTTAAAGCTCTTAACTAATTCTCCTGTTCTATTTAAATGGGTTTGAATCAAACGTGCTGCATCTTTTGCTGTTGAAATAAATGCTATCAAATCGGTTTGTTTCATTTTCTTTTCAACGAACAACGTTTCTATGTTTGTTACTTTGTTTTTAAGTGTTGTTATAGCTGCAATACCAATACCAACAGGGGTGTTGATTTCATGAGAAATTCCTGCAACCAAATTTCCTAGCGATGCCATTTTTTCTGACTCAACCAGCTTTTTCTGAGTTAATTGCAATTCTTTAATCGTTTCTTCTAGTCTATCCTTTTTCTCTTCAATTTCATCTTTCTGACTTAGCGCTATATCGCGTTGCATTTCAATTTCATCGCGTTGATTCTCTATTCTATCGCGTTGTTTTTTTATTTCTTGTTCTGCAAGTTTTAGTTCGTTAATATCAAATTCAATTGAAATTATTTTGTGTAACATATCGTTTATGAAAATTGGAGCAAAAGAAATTTGAACCCATATCGATTCGCTATCTTTTGTCTTTTTAATCGTATCAACATTTGCTGGCTTTTTAGTGATTAGCACCTCTTCAAGAGTTTTTTTGCAGTCTAAATCTTCAATATTGTTGAGGAAATTATGCTGGTGTAAAACATTTAATTCTTCTAATTTAAATCCATAAAGACTTGTATATCCTTTATTTATCCATTCAAAATTTCCATCTTTATCAAAAATGGCTACTGCATTTCCAGTTTCACTTGCAACAATCGATAGTTTAGACAATAGTCCATTCATTTGTTCAAGATTTGCTTTTTGACTTAATATTTCATCATTTTTTTGCATGATTTCAATATTTTTCAATTCCAGTAATTTATAGTTTTTGCGTTTTGTTCGATATCGACCTAGAAGTAGAATTAATAATATACCTATTCCAGCTGATGTTCCAATAATTGAATATTTTATAAGCGTAACAACTTTTTGTTGATTTTCTAAAAGTTGTATTTCTTTTATTCTCTTTTCGTTTTCAAGCATTGTAAACAATTCTTGCTTTCTGATTCTCTTTTTTAATAATGAAATATCATTGCTATTGAGTTCATATTTATTCGTTTGTTGTGAAACTTGGGTTCTGATTCCAACCAAATATGGAGCTTTTAATTCTATGTATTTTTTAAAATGAAATAATGCTAAATTGTATTTTTTCTCTTCTTTATATACTTGCATTAATCCATAATGATTTTCGATAATTAAATCATTTAAGCTTATTCTATTTGCTATTTGATTACTTTGGTTGTAGTAACTTATTGCATTTTTTGCATTACTTTGTTTATACGAAATATTCCCTAGATTATGTAAGGTTATAGCTATACCTTCTTGATAATCAATTTCTTTTTTTATTGATAGTGACTTTAAATATTGTTCTTGTGCTAATGTCAATTGATCATTATCGTAATATGCATTCCCTTTATTATTTATAAATATCGATTTGTTTTTTTTATCATTTATTTTGTCTGAAGTTGATATTGCTTTTTCAAAATATGAAACAGCCATATCATAGTCTCTTTTACCTTGATAAGCTAAACCTAATTTGTTATAAAGCGTTGCCATTGCTTTGGCATCATCAATATTGGCATCTTTCGATTGTAACAAATAGGTAATAGCTAGGTCATAATCTTTTTGAATATAATTAAGATTTGCAATTCGTTCAATTACCTCTATTTCACCTGGTTTATCCTTTATTCCTCGTCTAATTTCAAGTGATTTATAGTAATTATTTAAAGCTTCAACTTTATTATTTAATTCGCTATAAATATCCCCAATTTTGAGATACTTATCACCTTCCATATTTTTATTGTGAATTGTTTCAATTAAGTGAAGAGCTTCACGATGTGTTACCAATGCTTCATCTGTTCTTTGAGTTTTATAAAAACCATCTGCACTATAGTTTAGGCATTTAATTTGCTCAGTTACATCCCCCATTTTTTCGAATATATTTTGTGCTTTTTGAAGCATTTCAATACTCATTGCAAATTCACCATTATTGTAATATCGAATTCCTAATCGTTCAAGGGAATCGGCTACTGTTCTGTCATCAAAACTGACATGTATGACTTGTTTTTTTATTACTACCAAATGTTTTGGCGCAGTATCTTTCGGTATAATTTGTGCAATTTCAACAGGTTTTGAAATTGAAGGTATAGGTTCAGCTTCAATATTTATTACTTTTTTATTTAGTTTCTTTGTAACAGTTAATTTGTTGTCAAGACGTGAAACATCATCAGCTTTTTGTTTGTCGACAATCGAAATTAAATCGTACGAACTTGGTGGCGGATAAATCATATCAGCATCAGAAAGATTCTTTGTTGAATCAATCATTTTTTGATTTATTCTACCATTTTTTAAATTCTGATTATACACTTGAAAATCACCCAATGCTTGACGGAAACTTGAATCCGTAAGAATAATAGGATCAAGATAAATAATGTTACTGTAGGCTAAATTGGCAAAATATTTTTCAATTTTAAATGGTTTTGAAAAATACACATATCCCTCATATTCAAACGATGCAAAATATTTTCGTTGACTATTTAGCTTGAAAGTATAAAAGCCATTTTTCTTATTTGTTATGCCCGAATCAACAATTTCGCGACTTTCTATGTTGAATAAATTTACGTTTAAATTTTTTAATGTGTCGTGTGGTGAAAATACAACCAATCCTTTAACAATTACATTAGGGAATAGTTTTATATCCTTAAATTCAACAACTTGAAGATTGAAATTTGCATTTTTAGAACGACAAGTAGATGTAAAAAATCCTTTAGAACCATCTAATGATGTTTTGAAGAAAATATCGTTTTCAGCTGTATTTATTGGATATCCTAAGTTTTTAACATCATTTGTCGTTGAATCATTTATCAATCTACATCGAAAAACGTCTAAATTCCCTAAACTTTCAGGTCGATCGCTACTAAAATAAAAAACATCACTATTGGCTTGAAGATGGGGGCTTTCCTCATTGTACTTTGAATTTATTGTTTCTCCAAGATTTATAGCTTTTGACCACTCTCCATTTTCATTCTTTTTACTCATATAAAGGTCTAAGCCACCATATCCACCTTTTCTGTCACTTGTAAAATATAAGATGTTACCATCAGCAGAAAGGGTTGCATGTGTTTCTTGTGAAGGAGTATTTATTGTATTTGGATATTTTCGAGGTTTCGACCAAATTTTCCCTTCAAGTAATTCACTGAAATATAAGTTACCGTCTCCATTATCATTTCGATAGATAATTAATTGTGTTCCATCTGGTGAAATGCTTACTGGAGCTTCGTCGTTGTTCGTATTTATATTCGATAATGCTTGAGGTTCTGACCATGCTCCGTTTTCAAAATATGTTGCGTAAATATCGTCGTTATGTTTTTCTCCTTTTGGAAGTTTTGTTCCTAAGTTTGAGGAAGAAAAAATGTAAATAGATTCGTCAGGGCTTAAAACAGGACTATGAGCTTGAAAACTGCCCGAAAGTTGCGGTCCAAAATCTTGATGCTCTACCTTAACTGGGTTTTTAATTAATTTTTCTCCGCTTTGGCAAAAGGTTATTTGTTTATTTATCCTACTTATTGTTATTGCATCTGATTTATTTACATATTGTAAATATGTATTATAGGTTGATATTGCTTCGGTAAATCGATAATTTAAATGATATTCTTTGGCTAAATATTCTAATGCAATTGGTGGTGCTGATCGTTGTTTGTAGTTTGACACATATGACTTTGAAATATTTTTAGTTGCTTTTTCAAGATAAGGAATTGGGTCTTCTGCATTTTTGCCTTCAATGATTGAAAATGCAAGATGAAAATTGAAATTTTCATTATCAGGATCAAGATTTAAAAGTTCTTTGAGAACGGGGATAGCTTCAGTAAATTTGAATTGAGCTTCCAAACTTTCAGCTGAATTATATTTGCTTCTAATGGTTGAATTGTTATTTGTAAACAATTGAGCCGGTAAAAACAATATCAAAAACACAATTATTATTCTGTAAAATTTCCCCATTTTTTACATTTATAATTCAATACCCCCTTATTTGAAATTAATCTAATGTATAAATCTACATAATATATTTTGTAAAACCAAAAATATTAGGCAATTAACTAAAAATAATTTGAGTTATTAACAATTTATTAAATGATTTGTATCACCAAATAATGTATTTCATTATACTGTAATAATGTGAATTTGTTGCTATTATCTCATCAAATACATCTTGCCGAAACCTTTTTTGAAGTATTGGTCAACTTCTGAGCTACGATGTTCAATTTCGCTACCATTAATTGAAGAAATTACTCTGTAAAGATAAACTCCATTGGCAAGTTTGTCGCCAAATGAATCGGTTCCATCCCAAGCCAATGGAGTTATGTTTCGTCCAATATGAAGTGAGCCGAGATCTGCCATCGAAATCTCTTTTATCATTTTACCTGTTATGGTAAATATTTGAATTCGTAAATCTGATGGGATTTCCGATCCAGTTAATGTAAAAATAAATCGTGTTGAAGTACTAAATGGGTTTGGGTAGTTAATTAGATTCGAAATACTCGATTTTGTTATAACCTCGAATGTTGTAACATAATCTGATTTTCCACTAGAATTCCCCGATTTATCTTTTCCAATTATTCGAAGTTGATAAATTCCTTCTTGCGTGAATAAAGGACTAAAGGTTATTGTAGCTTTATTATTTGCTGATGTCCCTGGCACAAAACTCATCTCTCCACTTGTAAATGAAACCTTTCGTTCGGTATTATCATTCATCGATTTAATGTAGACTTGAATAAGCGATGTGTCATCTATAGCAAAATATTTGTTTTCATCTTTAAGGTTGATTTTAATTGTTGGTTTTGCCGATACGATATCTCCATTCATTATATGGACACCATCAAACGTTACATCAAATAACGGATTGCGTTTATCTTTTTTTACATAAAATGTTTTTTGAGCAATATTGTTGAAATGATATTGTTCTAATTGATCGTAAGTTCCTTTTAGCGAGTTAAATGGATTGAATTCGACTGTCAATAAATTGTTACCAGTATGTCCAGAACTGTTGAATACAATAGAATCGGTTAGGACAACATTCGGGGCTAATGGTTTTAATCTTTTTGTTATGAACTGAATCAATTCATTTTTCCCATTTGTAATAGTGTAATTCAGAAGTACACTATCCATTATCTGTGAACTAATATTTTTGAAAGAAATAATCATTTTTACATTTTCTCCTTCTTGAACAGTATCGGCATAAAACATTGTTTTGGGAGTTATGCTTACAGCACCTTCAGGAGTTTCATCGTAATATATTTGCCATGATTTTAATTGTCCTGGCGTTCTATTTGCATCATCATTTGTAGATAATGACAAACGTAAATATGGATTAATACTTGCATCAATTACTTTGTCGAGGGTATCAACATTATTTTGTAATTGTGTTAAAATTTCG
>Ga0302286_10001727_pt1 | contig 15886 bp, 10 predicted proteins | sample III_Fen_E2_3_FD_198765 | JGI IMG/M metagenome (GOLD analysis project Ga0302286, IMG submission 198765) | Peat permafrost microbial communities from Stordalen Mire near Abisko, Sweden - III_Fen_E2_3 | ecosystem: Environmental > Terrestrial > Soil > Wetlands > Permafrost | place: Sweden: Abisko...
TTGCATTTGCAGGCCCTGCGATCAATATCGTGTTTGCAATGTTGACTTTGTATGTCCTTTATATGGTGGGAGTTCCTGAACCCATTACCGACCGTTTAATTGTAGGGTATGTGGAACAGCAATCCCCTGGATCCAAGGCGGGAGTAGCTCCGGGAGATACCATCTTACAAGTGAATGGTAAGAATACGCAAGGCTGGGACAAGTTTCGTGAAGAGGTGGGCACAAGTATTGGTGTGCCTGTGACGCTTACTCTCATCACGAAAGACGGCGTACAGCTTGAACGCAAAATTGTTCCAGAAGAGTTTCGTGATTTAGGAATTGGTTGGGATGGAATCTACCCGCGGCATCGCGTATTAGTGGCGGTGGAGCCAGAGCCGACAACGGCTGCCGCGCAGGCGGGAATTCACCAAGGCGATACTTTGTTGAGTATTGCGGGGCACTACATAGCAAGTAATTTGGATGTCGTGGACCCTATTGGGCACTCCGAAGGAAAGCCTCTTGCACTACGAGTGTTGCGGGCGAAAGACACGTTAAACTTCACGATTGTTCCGCGCTATAACGAGCAAGAAAAACGCTACATGATTGGTGTGCAGATGGGGCTTTTTGCTTTGAATGAAACGAAGACAGTGCGCCGTGGGCCTATTGATGCTGCGGTGCAGTCGGTGCGAACAAGTGTGCAATTGTCGTCGAGTATTTTCCGCTACCTTGCGCGCATGGTCGAAGGTAAAGTCAAGCCCAAAGCGCTTTCAGGGCCAGTGGGCATTGTGCCGATCATTGGTCTCTCGTGGCTCGAAAGTTTCCACAGTCTCATGATGATGCTTGCACTCATTAGCATCAACTTAGGTGTGATGAACTTACTGCCGCTAGCGATTACTGACGGTGGTATTTTATTCTTCTTAGCGATTGAGTATGTGCGTGGGCGTCCACTTTCACGCGGAGTGCAGGCTCGCATACAGCAGACCGCAACGTTTATTTTCATCGCGATTTTCTTGTACCTAACGCTACAAGACGTATCGAGATTCTCGCTATTTATGCGATGAGTGGAAAGACGAGGGGAGAGTCGAGCAAATTGAAAATTGAAAGAGTAAAGTTGAAAGTTAGACGTTAGAAGCAAAATAGGGTCTTGCCCCTCTTTCAATTCTCAACTCTCAATTTTCAACTTGTATTAGTGTTTCTTCTTCCCTTTCCGTTCCAGCTCTTCCCATGAATCGAAGCTTGGGAACGAGTCGCCAGGCAACACTTGCACCTTGAGGGTGTCCTTGCCTTGGTTCTCAATGCGGAATTCCTTTTCGGGATGCATGTTATGCACGGTGTCGTAGAGCGTGGAGCTCTTTTGATGAAAGTCTTTGGGTTGAATTGAATCTTCGTGAACGGTGTAACTCACTTCTGATGTGGTGATTTTTGCTTCGGGTTTTCTGAATACCGAGGCTATGCCTTCAAGGGTGCGTTGCAACTTCTCGCTGCGACGATAGCTGAAGTCACAAGTCTTTGCACGCTCTTCGTTGCCCATGCGGCGGTACATGGCGGCGAGTTCGCGCCAAGCTCCCCAGTTGTATGGATTGTATTTGACGGCGAGTTCCATGATCTCTGCGGCCTTGCGTACATCGGGCGTTTCGTGGGCTTCTTTCAAATATTTTTCGGACGTTGCCATTTGCTGCAGGGCTTCTTCGTAATGATCGCGCTCAGCTTTGCGCTCTGCAGTGACAGGCTTTGCGGACTGAGAACTTTCGTCTGTTGTGGCTTGTTGAAAATGCTGCACCACAAGAAAAGATGCACCAACGATGAGTGCAGTCACAAGCAATGCGCCAGCGATAAATAAGGTTCTGCGTGAAGGACGCTGCAGTTTAGGAAGTTTGAAAATCCTTTTGCGCTTGACCTGGGATCCACCTGCGCGTAGCTCAATTGGGGTGCGGGTGGGTTCATCTAAATCAAAAATGCTGTCGTGAGATTTGGGGCGAGGTGCCGCTGTGCTTGCCGTTTTTGCAGGCTGCTTTGCTGCTGAAGCATCTGGTTGTTGTGCTTGTGCGTTGAGCTTTGGTGCGGGCGCAATCTTTTCGGGAAGCGACGTTTCTGGTTTGCTAATTGGCTCGGATTCAGCAACGACAGGGGTTGAGCCTTGGTCTATAATCTCACAGATAAGACCCATTTTGGAAAGACCAGTCATGAGCTTTTGCGCATCGGCTTCGGTCTTGAGCGCAGGCAAATCGAGGGGTGGCTTGTTCAGGCCTTGCAACGCTTGGGCTGCGCTAATCCCAGGAAGTTTGGCGAGCAACTGAGCAAGCTGCGCCATTTGCTGACGTGCCGCGGGGAGCAATGCATTAATTCGAACTTTCCAACCCATAGGCGAAAGATACTCGTTCGCACTTTGGAGCGGCAGGGGAAATGGTCGATTATTGTTGATGCGGGATGTCTTGTGTCTGATTGCCGTCGGCAGCCCATAAGTCTCAATGTATTTTCCGCTAAAATGTGATACGATATATGTGGAGTTCATGGGAGGCTATATGGGAATGTTTTGTGGTGTGGGCACAAGTAACCATCGAAACTCAAAGGTCGCTGGTCATGAGGCTGTGACAAAAGCCATTGAAGGATTGCAGGGTAAACCGGCGCATTTAATCATTCTTCATGCTTCCGTGGGATATGATCAAGAAAAGGTTGTGGCCGCAGCCTATGATGCCGCGGGTGGCGCAAACTTAACAGGCTGTTCTGCGGAAGGAATCATTTTTGGTGACGTGACCGATGAATCTCCATTTACGGTTGGAGCGTTAGCGATTCACGATTCAGAGCGTTTTTTTGCCTGTGGGTTCACGCCTGATATTGATGTTGATGCTGAGGCATGCAGCTTCCAAGTTATAGAGGAAAGCCATAGAGCGTGTGAGGGTAAGGATGCTACGGCTTTGTTGATTTATCCCGATGGTATCCATATTAACACCACAAAATTTTTGGCGGGCATAAAGCGCGGGCAAGAGTTGCATGCAAATGTGCCTATCCTTGGGGGTTCTGCAGGGGATGACTGGCGCATGGAAATCTGTTATCAGTATTTGAATGGCCACGCATACTCCAAAGGGGTTTCGTGGGTTTCGATTGTCGGAGGTGAAAAACCGGTATGGGCAATGAGCCATGGCTGTACTGCCTTAGGTGCGGAATCCATTATTACGCGTTCAGAGACAAACAAGATTTTTGAGATTGATCATGTGTCTGTCATCGACTACTTGGATCGCTATACTGCGGGTACGGGGGTTGACTGGAAAAATGAAACGATCAATATTGCCATCGCATATGAGTCTCCGAAAGCGTTCAATGACGTGGATCCAGACTACCAATTGCAAATTACGCATGTGGTAACCTCTGAGGAGAATCGCAGCAAGGGCTACATCGTTGTGCAACCAGAATTCCCTGTGGGAAAGAAAATTCAGTTTGCTCGCAGGGATCCCATTGTGATTCGCGATGGGCTGAACAAGTTGTCCCAAGATTTGTTGCGGAAGTTGGATGGGCGTGAGCCATCGCTGATTTTACATTTTGACTGTGCAGGTAGAGGTCGTGTGGTTTTTTCCGAAGCGCAGCGAACCAATAACCTGCTGGCTTTGAAAGAAAAAATATCGGAAAAAGTTTCGTGGGCTGGTTTCTTCACTTACGGAGAATTTATGCCAATAGGTCACACTCCGGCATGCCATAATTACACTGCTGTTTTGGTTGCTTTCCCATGAATGAATTAGACTCAGATGTCCGCCACTTACAGGCCGAGAATGATCGGCTGAGGCATGAATTACAAAGCATGGTTCGCACGGAGCAAGCTTTGTATGTAGCCAATAGTCGTGTGGACTACCAAAGCCGCATTTGGAAAGGTCTGATTGAATTTTCGCGTCCGCTCTCTGATTTGCCGACAGTGCAGGCGATTGTTCGTTCAGCTTGCGCGTTTCCTATTTATGCGTTGGGCTACGAGAATTGCATTGCGTTTATTGGTGAACAGAAGTCGGAGACTGTGCGAGTATTTCATATTGAAGGCGCTCTTGATGGTGATGAGAGTAAGCCATGGGCGGAATGGAATATTCCGCTTGCGCTATTTAATCAGATTGTTGAACATGCAGACATTGCGTTGTATCCTCTGCATCAGAATAACGCATCGCTAAACGAGCTTTCTTGCATTACTGGTTTTCATGAATTTGCATTCTTGTCGCTTGAACATGATGGTGAGGGAGCTTCCTATTGGATGTTGGCGGGCAATACGTGTTTTCACCACAGGCATTTTGCTCGCTGTGATGACGATAGCCCTGGGGTTGCTGGCCTTTCGCAGTTGACCATGCAGCTTGCTGCTGCAATTCGCCGCAACGTGTATTCGCAGCAATTAAAACAGGAGCATTCCAAACTTGAAGAAGAGGTTCAACGTCGCACCGCTGAACTTGCTCAAGCCAAAGAAATTGCCGAGAGCGCGAGTCGGTCTAAGAGTCAGTTCCTTGCGAATATGAGCCACGAAATTCGTACGCCAATGAACGGTGTGATTGGCATGACTGGACTTTTATTAGAGACAACGCTTGATGTAGAGCAAAGGGAATATGCTGAAATTGTCCAGATGAGTGGGACCCACCTGCTTTCAATCATCAATGATATCCTGGATTTTTCAAAGATTGAAGCTGGGTATTTGTTATTGCAAAAAGCCTTGTTTGATCCGCGCGAAGTCTTAGAAGATGTTGTATCGACGTTGTCATTTAAGGTGCAAGAGCAGCGGCTTGAGTTGATTGCATCGACAGGTGTTGACGTGCCTTGTGCCGTGCTAGGAGACAAAGGACGCTTGCGACAGGTGTTGATTAACCTAGTTGGAAACGCTGTGAAGTTCACGCATCAGGGCGAGGTGGTGATTCGTTGCTCTTTACAGGAGATGTTGCCCGAACATGTGAATCTCTTGTTCGCAGTAAGTGATACAGGAATCGGCATGGAAAAAGAGCGAGCAAAAAAGTTATTCCAGCCTTTTGAGCAAGTAGACTCTTCTAACACGCGACGCTATGAAGGCACTGGGCTTGGGCTTGCGATCAGCAAAAGCCTTGTGGCGTTGATGGGTGGTTCGATTCGCTTCGAAAGTGAGTTAGGGAAAGGCAGCGTTTTCTCCTTTAATGTGATTTTACCATGCTCACTTGAACAACCTTCTTTGTGGAAATTTTCGCAACCCATTGGCCGCGTTTTGATTGTGGACAACAATGGTGCGAGTCGGAATCGTATGGAAGAACTTCTCGATTCCTGGGGCGTTCCGAATTTTGCCGTGAATAATATTGATGTTGCATTGAGTGAATTGCACCGTATGTGTGATTCTGAAAATGCATACCGTATTGTTATTGGGAATGAGCTCCCTGCTTGGCCTGAATCGAGTGTGGAGGATTTTCAACAGCTGATTTATATCCGCATGGTTGGAATTTCTTCACATGAGGATCGGCATGAAAATGGGTCACTGCAAACCCCTTATCTAATTGCAAAGCCAATGCGAGAGTCTGCCTTGCGAGACGTTTTGGTCAGAACGTTTCACACAGAAAATATGAATGAGCCTGTCGAGGCTAATGCCGTTAAGCCCATGCAGAGTCGCTATGGACAGAATGTTGTGCTGTTGGTCGAAGACAATTTGAACAATCAAAAATTGATGCAGCACATACTGAAAAAAATTGGCCTCAAATACGAGGCGGCAAATGATGGCTTGGCTGCGCTGAGTTTATTGGAACAAAAAGATTATGACTTAGTGTTTATGGATTGCTTTATGCCAAGGCTAGATGGATATAAGACCGCAGAGTGTATTCGTGCGACAGATACGAAGGTTCGCAATCCAAAAATCCCCGTGATCGCAATGACCGCCAATGCGCTTCCGGGTGATCGAGAAAAATGCCTCGCTTCTGGAATGGACGACTACATTTCGAAACCGATTCAATTGCAAGAAGTGCAAAACGCCATTGATCGCTGGCTGCTCTCCACTCTCCACTAACCACGCGTTTTGATGTGCTTTGTGTGGATTAGACGTTACAACTCTACACTTGTATTTGTGTTTTCCTAGCATCCCCCGCCACTTGCCCGCGAGTATGCATGCGTGAAATTGTGCCGTGTGATACTAGAGCGGGCTTGGGGAGAAGGACCGAGGGTCAGTCGAGCCTCGCGTTTAGAGAAGCGTTTGCGATCGGACCCTGAGCCTCTCACCACGACCGCTCTGGATGCGTAGGTCGAGATTGCGGTCAAGCAGCAATGACACCTGGCGCTGTGATGCGCGGGCAACTTGCCTTTGCGCAAGGGATCGTGACCCGTAGGGCTGAGGTCATCCCATTTTAAAAGGCTTTTTTACGCTGAAAAAGCCATGTTTTGACAATTGAATAAATATTTTGACTGAAGCGGCAAATGTGAAGGCCCGTGGAGCGACCCACAGGCCACAAGATAGAAAACGTGCTTTGGGGTCAGGTGATGCCAAGTTTCCTCTTGGCTCTTAGCTGGCTGCGCGACCTTGACGTTGTTCCTTCAGCGACCATTTTGACGACCTCGGCTTTTGCAATCTGGATGTTGTTGCCACCCAATTTTGTGGATGGGATCTTGCCGGCCTTGCACCATTGGGATGCTTCATAATGTTTTGTTCGCAGTTCACTGTTCAGCTCCCGAAGCCAGAGGATTTACAACGATTCCTTGAACGTTTTAGGACGTTTTTGGGACGGGGAATGGAGGCTTTGGTATGATCTACAAGCATGTTCTGAAAGGATGTAGCCCAACTCCACTGGCTCATTATTTAAAGGCGTTAGGCCTTTTGCGTTTGGTATCGGAACAAAAAGATTCAACTTGCCGTGGGGCATGGATCGACGATCATTTTGTGCTGGCTACGACATTGAATCGCGAAGAGCTAAAAAGATTCTTTCTGGAGGAGTATGAGCCGACTGCCATGTTGGCACCGTGGAACGGAGCCTCTGGATTTTATCGAACTTGGGATGAAAAAGGGAAGAAATTACGTAATTCAAAGAATGGTGAAGCCCTGGTTAGCCTTGTAAAAAGAAGCGGCTCTCGTTGGAATCAATGGAAAATTGGGTACGATAACGCAATTCAACTTGTGGCTCCAATCGCAAAAAAAGTTGACATTTCAAGGTTGCCGACAAAAGAACGCAAAGCACTTCTTGTTCTCCCATTAGGGAATTGTGGAAGTATCTACCTAGTGATCGATAAAGGTGAGGGTAAGGAATCAATTCAAAAGATGATGACGTGGGCAAACTCAATGAACCCATTCTATTCCAGTGCGATGACTGCAATGGAAGATGGAAATACCCGTCTCTCTGGGGTTCGGGTGGCAATGATGGGGCAATCGACTACACAGCAAGATATATGGAAAATCTTATTGAGGGCAATCTATTAATTCGTTTGCGGCCGAAAAAATTGAGCGAAAGAGTGCAAGACAAGGCGGATTTTTGAGTCATATTCGGGATCACGCAGGCATGGATGCCGGAGAGACACCCACCACAGGTGGGCCCAAAGGGCGAAATGCAAGATGCATGAGTGAAATACGGCGAAAAAAGCCAACGCAGTATTGCATACTTGCAGCCAGTTTTTGCAGAAAAGGAATTATTAGAGGTGCCCCTAAATCGAAGCCGAAGGAATAAATGAATTGCATGCTTGTATCGAACGTGCACTAGTTCAAAGGCATTGTAGCGAATAAAAAAAGTAAACAAAAATTTACTTGGAATCATTGTTGTACTTTTTTATGCTAACCCCAAACTAAAACCAAGGAGAACAAAGAGTGAAACAATGGACTAAAAACCATTTGCAGCTAAACACTCCTAGGGTACTTCTCTGGGGTATCTGCTTGGTTTCTGCACTATCTTGCAATGTTCTTGCCGATGAGTCCCACGATATTATTCCGGCATCATCGTCAGATACGTTGCCGTGGGTGAACGTACCTTCTGATTACTCTCCCTATTTTGAAACGTGCACTGATATTGATGATGGCACAGGGCATTTTAAGGCTGGCGTTTTTAAGGTTGTTCAAATTCAAGAAGGAATGCGCTATAGTTTTGTGAATTCAGGGTGGGATCCGACTGAAGTTGATCACAACAATTATTACCACATCGGAACAGCGACCTATACAATCACCTGTGGAAATAAAATCACCTATTCTGCTTCCCGCTATTATGAGGTGTACGACCATCACTGCAATGTCGATTTTTCTGATTGCAGTACGCCGGATGGATCCCTCAAAACTGTTGACCTCAGTCAATTGAACACAAGCTCGTGGACGTATAACACGTTAAATCAAAATACAACATTGACGATTCCTGTGAATGACATTTTCACAACGCTAAATAAGCATAAAATCACTTATCCAGCCTATATCTTTACGGGTACCCCAGGCAAACTAGCACGCCCTGTTTTGCTGGTGCATGGCCTCAACGATGATTTCAAGGTTTGGGGCGCAAAACCTGTGGTCAACCAAATTGATGATCCCAGCTTCCGTGCAGCAAAAGTAAGTGGCTATCTCAACGGAACCCTGCCAGATATGTTGCAGCGGAGTCAGAACCTTGATGTAGACTATGACCACAACGGCATCTATTTTTACCAAGCACCCGGTAATTGGTATGCCGATCAAAATGGGAAGACAAGCTGGCTCGATGCTTTACCAAACTGGTCTAGCGATTCTGCAACTTCTCAGTCGCGCGCATTATATGGCCGCATCAAAGCTGTGTTGGATGATTACTATGTGAACACGCAAGGTCTTGATTGGACTCGAATTGATAGCTTACAGATTGATCTCGTTTGCCACAGTCAAGGTGGTTTAGTTGCTCGCGAAATGCTGAGAGGGTTGGCGAGTAACACTGCGTTTCCTACGGGAACCGCTAATGCAGCGAACCATATCCGCAAGATCGTAACGGTGGACAGTCCTCATTTTGGTTCGGCTGTTGCGGGAACAGTGGCTAATGCTCAAGCAGAGAATTTTCCTGGGCTGGCTAAAATCATTTCGGACATCAATACGCCGACAGACCACGATTTGGTGGATGCGGATATTGACCTGAGCTCATCTGATTATTTGGCACTTGTAGGTGCCGGAGCTGGAGCCGGTGGTTTGCTTGGTGGCCTGCCTGGTGCTTTGATTGGAGGCATTGGTACAGCGATCGCTGCTGATAATATTTCTGTTCATACGAAAGGCCCTTATCTCGGGCCCTATTCAGTGTCTCTTGACATTGCAGGTGATTATACCAATCTCGGACATTTTGATGCGACCGCGATTCGAAACTTGCGCAACCAACTTGCCGCAGAAGACGCCCAAGTTGCGTACCTTGGGCCTACTTCCCCATTTGTTGGAGTATTAACTCAATCCGGATTCCCTTCACGCCCCAATGGTACAAGCGTCACTACGCTTCCCATGTATTCCGACAATACCAAGGCTATGGTGCCCATGGTCATGACTCAATTGGGTTTTGGTGCTGACCAGCTTTGCGCAAGTGGCTCTTCGGGCCCGGGCTGTTTAGCCGTGGGTGGAATTCTCCGGAATTACGCGAATAAATATTTGGGCATGGATGCCATTTCGAACATTTCCACCAGCGGCGAGCTTTTTTCGACCCTGCTGAGCGTGCAGAACGACTGGTTGGCAAATAGTGATGTCTATGTTGAAGCAAGCAGCCAAAAGATGATAGACAAGCCCGCTGGTTTAGACCCCGCAATGCAGGGTGGATATTTCCAAACCCCGCGTAAATACTTAATTCATGATGCCCAAGCTCCTTGGGAACCCGTGCTCCACGGCCCATTCAGCAAGAGTGTCGATATGAGCGCTGTTGATATGAATAGTCTCGACATCGATAATCCCGGTGCACCTCGCATGGGTTTGGATTTGCTATGTGCCTTGGATGAGAGTTGTGGCGCAGCCCTTGCCAGCTCTGGTGCCAGCGGAGCTCTGCTGCGGATTTCGTCTAGCACAGGTTCTGCAACGGTTCCCGCTCCAGGCACCACTAGTGGAGTCCGTGTGGCGACTCAAGTATTGGCACTCACGGGTGACTTCAATGTGCAGCCTGTTTACACCGCAGTTGGCTACCGAGGCGTGGGTCTACAGAATTCCGATGGCTCGTTCCGCGTGGTGGCTGGTTACCAACCAGGGCAAGGAACCTATGTATGGTATGTGGACGATGCGGGCAATGCCCAATATGCCTTGTTGACTCCCGGTGATGTAATGGCCAATGTTGCCATCGCGCGTCAGGGGAATCAAGTGACTGTTACAGCGACCAACTATTCTGGAAAAACATGGACGCAGACCGTGGCCTTGGCGACACTCCCCGCCAATACGACTCTCGCAGTTCTTGGCGCAGCGGGCACGACCCCTGCCGCAATGCTTGCGGGTACAGGTACTGCAACGGATCCGAGTACGCAAGTCGCTCCTACCGCACCAGCGGGCAACATGTGGACCACACCAGCCATTCCCACTGCAGCTGCATCCAGCTCCCCTGTGCTTGTCTATAATCGCGATGCTCGCAGCGCAGGCGAAAGCAACACTTCACGTCCACGTTTCTTAGTGCAAAATATCTCTAGCCAACCCATCAACGGCTTCAAGGTTGCCTACTACTTTACGGGTGATCCGGCTCGCAATCCCATGGTAGAATTTGACTATCCGCAGGCGAACCATACCTTGGAAAACCTCGGTGGCGATCAATGGCGCTTTGTAATTGACGCGAGCCAAACGGTGTTAAGTGCAGGGAGCTATTTCCCCAGCAAGGATGGATGGCAGATCCGTTTGCACTATGGCGACTGGACCGAGTGGAACGATTGGCGCGACTACTCCGCAGATTTCAGCGTGGGTGCAGCGAAGCTTGATGCCAAGATCGTGGTCTATGCAGTGGACGGCAGCATCTTGTGGGGTACCGAGCCTACACTTCCTGTGAACCAATCCTCACTCACTGAGGCTGGGACAATTCAGGTGAGCGATGCCGCACCTTGGGAAACCAATGATTTCAAGCCGCAGTTTACCATCAAGAACACAGGCACCACTTCCTTGTCGAATTACCATGCCCTCTACTACTTCAATGTGCCTGCGGGCAAGTCGCTCCAACAGCCAGCGAACAACTGGTCGGCAACGGACGCTTCGCTCTCGGTTCGCTCTTTGGGTGGAAATCTCTGGGTGCTCGATGTGAACTTCAACAAGTACATTCTGTATCCTGGCCAGACGATTATCGAGGGTAACATGGGTCTGAACTTAGTTGATTGGAGTGCCTTTGACAAGACGCAAGTAGGCTTGGCCTTGACCGATGCCAATGGCAATGTCATTGCGGGTGCTTTGGTGAGTTCATCATCAACAGGTTCCTCCAGCTCGTCATCTTCCGTGGTGACTGCTTCGCAACTGCAGGTTTCCATTGAAGATCAATCCGACGCCAACTACCTCAAGCCACGCGTGAAGGTGTTGAATCAAGGCTCTGCCACGGTTTCGGCTTTTGATCTGTCGTTCCGCATCATGGCCGAGAATGGCGAGGTTCCTTTGTTCGATGCCGCTTGGTATGTGCCCAGTTGCAGCACAGGCCTTAGCAGTTTGGGCAATGCTCTTTACAGCGTCGACTTGCATTGCACAGGCCTTAGCCTCGCCCCAGGTTCCGTGTGGCCCGATGCTGGTGGTGCGACCTTTGGCGTACACTACGCGGATTGGTCCACGTGGGACAAGAGCAACGATCCATCCATGAGCGGTGTAACCTCGTCGGGTTGGACGATTAGTACGACAACTCCCATCACCAATGTGGTGAGTCCGTGATGCGTGGCATCATGAACCTTTCTTTTCGAGGGGCTGCGTTAGCGGCCCTTCTTTTTGCATCCTGTGTTTCGGGGAGTCACAGTACCGATCCGGGCAATTCCAATCCCGGCTGGGGCTGGCGGAGTGCGGGGCTTACGGCAAGTAGCGTGGACTTGGATAGCACAGCTGGGTATATAAACATCACTCATGTGGGCAATCGTTTATATGTAATGGATTCGCGCACACTTGCTGGGGTGCGAAAATATCGGATGTATACATCCTTGCAGGGAACCACAGTGTGGGATTCACTTTCGTTACCGAATGGCTTGTCGCCCTATTCATGGCTGCCAGATAGCCCCTATTTGTATGTGGGAACCGAAGAAACCGGTGATGTCTGGAAGTACGATTCGCGAACTTCAGGCTGGACAGACATGAATACTGGGGCAGACTCTGGTTTTGCTGTGCAAGGACTCGGAATGTATGAAGGTGGGCTAGTCGCTTGCCTTGCATCGCCGAACAAATACACGCGACCAATTCTTTGGAACCAAGCAGGCAATTGGGTTAACCTGAACAAGTCAGGGCAATTTCCTATCAGCAGATCCTTTCATTCAGGCCTCGAATACAACGGCACTTTCTACGCTGCAACTTATGACACAGGCGTGTGGACTTGGAGCCCTAGCGATTCCGTATGGCAGAAATTAGCAGATCCTGTTGCGCAATACGAATCGACGGTCTTGACAGGTAAATTTCCTCGGGCCTTGTCGGTGTTTCATGATTCCTTGTACATCGGTTACTTTAACCTCATGGGCATTCAAAAGATTGCGAATGGAAATACTTGGGTGCGCGCAGATAGTTGTCTCGCGTATATGCTCGCTGATGGAGTAAACAGCAACACCAACTGCAACTCTGCAGTCAACGTCTACGCACTTTCCACTTGGAACAACCACCTGATCTCTGCGGGTTATTATAGTTCTGTTCCCATGGTGTATATGGCTCCGACTCAAGCCAAAGCTTGGGCTGCTTTAGGCGCAGATACTTGGAAGGGGGGCACCACAACTTACGACATGACGGTGGTAGGCGATACACTTTACACGGCTTCGTGGGAAGCGGTGTGGAAATATCCGCTCAGCCAGTTGGATAGTTCGGTGAAGACGTATCCAGCCTATCCGCAATACCCATCAAGTTCATCCACCGCAACCGCAGCAAAAGCAATGTCATCGGCTGCGCTGGCGAAGAAGAAATAGCGAACTTGATTGCAAACGCGAAGCAATTTTAAGGAAAAAAATGAAGATCAATATTTTAAAAACAGTAGCGAGTCTAACAGTTATAGCGCTTGTCTTTTCTTGTGGAAGTAGTTCTACCACGTCATCACAAGTCTCAAGTTCTTCGTCATCGGGAACATCTACAGTATTGAGTAGTGGAACTATTGGATTATCAAGTGGTGCCACATCAATCAATTATGGAACGCTTACAGATCTTCGCGATGGACAGACATATACGACCGTGGTCATTGGTACACAAACGTGGATGGCTCAAAACTTAAATTATACACCTGCGACGCCCCCTGATAGTTCTTGGTGCAATCAAAACCTAGCAAGCAACTGCGCCTTGTACGGACGCCTCTATAATCACGCCACTGCGCTGACAGTTTGTCCGAATGGCTGGTCGTTGCCTGACGCGGCAAATTGGGACACACTTGTTTCATTCGTTGGTAAAGATTCTGCTGCTATTAAGCTCATGTCTACCACAGGTTGGTTGAATGGGTTAACAGCGAGCAACGCCTATGGATTTTCTGCAATGCCTGGCGGTGCTTATGGCAAAAGCAAATTTCTGAATTCGAAAGCGGTTGGGTATTGGTGGGTGTCTACACTCTCAGATACCACGGCCTATTACCAATACATTGAAGATGATCAACTTGGTGTGTTTTCTTTTAGCGACGGCATTCCCGCATCTGGATTTTCAGTACGCTGCATAATGAGTGGTAAGTAGCTATTGAGCCATATCGATGTGGGGCGATTCGTTGAGATGCATGCTCAAATCGTCTCACTCACTTGTTTGTTATAACGCGGCTTACATTGCATCGCATGAGCCAGCCGTTCACATAGGTGGATAGCACCCACACAGCACGTGAGTATGACGAAGTACGGCTCACAGAGCTACTATTACTATTACCCCATGAGCCTTGAGCTTCGCTTCGCCCCTTCCGCAGACTTGCTGCTAGAACATCTTTCTACATCCATAAAGCATGCTGCAAAATTCCTTGCAGTCTCCCATGGTGGTGGTGCCTAATCCTGCGGTCAAGCGCTGGCTCACTTTGCGCATGGCTCAGCAAATGGAATCGGTGTTGGGGCTTTCGCTCAATACCTTGGAGCGCGCGATCTGGGATTGGCTGCGACCCGATGCTGGAATGGAAAGACTTCAAGCTCAGGATCTGCAAATTGTTATCGCCCATGTGCTCAATGTCCTTGCTGGCCACGGATGCCTTTGCCACCGTGCGCGTTTACCTACAAGGGCTTGTGCGGGCATTGACCCGGTGAAACGCATGTAGCTCGCGGGTTATTTAGCACGCCTGTTTCAGGAATATGAATTCAATCGGCCTTCCGTATGGGATCGGGAAAAAAGCCACTGGGCTTTGCCAGGCCTTGATGCATCTTGGCTCGCGAGCAAGCCCTATGATTTTACCCGCGAGGTTTCGGACTTAGTGCGCGCTCAAGAGCGTTGGCAAAGCGAACTGTACCGCAGAGTTCAAAGCACCCTCCAAGATACTTCATCATCCATTGTTAAAGCCTCCGAAAATTCCTCTCTCAGAATGTTGCTCAGCTTACCTCAACTGCTCACCTTGCGGTGCAGCGAGTCCCTAGACTGGTGTGTGTCCCCGGGGCACTACTACCTTTTTTTAGTGTCCAAGATCAGCCATTGGCATCGCAATTTGTTGGTGGATATTTCGCAAATGCCCGGTGTGCAACTCCATGTATACCTCACCAATCCTTGTGCGGAATTTTGGGAAGACGTGGACTGAAGGCGATTTGGCTTCTTAATCTAAATAGCAAAAACGATTCGGCTTCGATGTATTCTTGGCTCGAGTTAAAAAGTTGGCATAGTGCAGAAGGTCAACAACAATGGGAGCGTATGCGCACGTGGCTTGCAAATTTTGTACAAGCGCTGCGTAGTGGCGAAGCGGAGCATCTTCCCCAAGCGGCGGTGCAAAGCGCCTACGAATTTGCCCAAAAGCTCTTGGAGCAATATCCCTCAATGGATTGTGGTGATCTATTTAGTTTGTTTGCAATACCAAGCGTGCTGCAACGCTTAGAACTCGAAGCCGATTCTTTTGTGTCTTACAATGAAAATTGGAGTCTGGTGGAGCATCGTATTCCCAGTGATCCGCAGCGGGTCATTGCTCTTGCCCAAGCCCGTTTTGCCCCTCTGCTGGAGAAATGGATCCATGGATAGAACACAAATTATCATGCTGTAGCAGCCTGCACAAATTGACTTGGATCACCATGGGGTCATCGAAGCGCACGCTGGCACGGGTAAGACGTATACCATTGTGCAAATGGTGCTCAGGCTTTTGCAGGGCGAGGCAGGTCGCGCTTTCGTACACGTGCGGGAAATATTACTGGTCACTTACACGGACAAGGCCGCAGGCGAATTGAAGACCCGCATTCGCGAAGGCATTGAAGCGTGCATTGCAGAGCTTAGCGATGCAAATTACGTACAAACGAATAATCTTTCTTTGATAGGCGTGACGCCTCACTCCTCGCTTCTTCTTCATCTCTCTGATTGCCTCAATAATTTGCACGAAGCCATGATCGGAACTATTCATAGCGTGTGCTTACGCATTCTGCATTCGTGGCCCTTTGAGTCGGGTGTGCAATTGCAGGCGCAAACAGGCACCGTATCTGACGAAGATGGAACGCGCGAAGTGCTCTATGAGATCATTCGCAAGGACTGGCAAGATCCGCAGGGACAAGACACCGTTGGTGGCTTGGTTCCAGGAGCTGGTTTATCAGCCCTGGAATAGAGTCCGGCCCGCGCGCTAGCGAGTGGAGGCGTCCAATCAGGGCAAACGCATTAAAATCTGAATAGCCATTAGGCACTATTTATGGGTTCCGCGAACGCGGAGCTTTTTTTGTGTTGGAATTTTCTATAATCTATGGATATCCATAGATTATAGTTATAGGAGAT
>Ga0302286_10001728_pt1 | contig 15879 bp, 8 predicted proteins | sample III_Fen_E2_3_FD_198765 | JGI IMG/M metagenome (GOLD analysis project Ga0302286, IMG submission 198765) | Peat permafrost microbial communities from Stordalen Mire near Abisko, Sweden - III_Fen_E2_3 | ecosystem: Environmental > Terrestrial > Soil > Wetlands > Permafrost | place: Sweden: Abisko...
TCACTGTCTGAACCACGATTGTATCAGATTAAATGATTAATGCGAGTCAGGAAAAGAAAAAACATGAATGTCCGTTCGACTGAGACTTCGGCGTGAGCTCAGTCGAACGCTCACGCCGAAGCCTACGGACAATAAAACATTGATACATGTTTATTCTATTGATATTGAAGTTCCAGTCGAACGCTCACGCCAAAGCCTACGGACTATTCTTCAACTCCTGATTCGCATGATTCATCAGATTTCAGAGCGTTCTTTTTTATCTGATTCATCAGCCGGATCCAAGTTCAGACAAATTCCCTACGCCAAACATTACATGCTACCTTCAACAGGGTTGATTAAATATGACATTATATTTTCACTACTACTTAAATAACCCTCAAATGTTCTGTTGAATTTTTTGAGGGTTTTCTTTTTAATGGTTACCTTTGCACATGATATTTTTTAAGGAAAAACAAATATGAAAATAAAGATAGCAATTGTAGGACTCGGAGGAGTAGGAGGGTATTACGGTGGAATGTTGGCCAAAAAATATGCGGATCATCCGGACATTGACATATACTTTGTGGCACGGGGCGCACACCTCAAAAAAGTACAGGAGGATGGATTGACGCTGATAACCGAAGATGGAACTTTTCAGGTATATCCTACACTGGCAACAGACAATGTCACCGAAATAGGGGCTGTCGATTACATTATCCTGACTCCAAAGAGTTATGATCTGGAATCGACGGTAAATCAGATAAAACCCCTGGTAGGGTTTCATACGGTTATCGTTCCCCTGCTGAATGGTATCGATAATTCTGATAGAATCAGGGCCTTATTGCCCGGCACCAAAGTGTGGCAAGGCTGTTGCTATATAGTGGCGCGCCTCAACGAGCCGGGCGTGGTAGAAAGCTCGGGCGGGCTGCACCGGTTCAACTTTGGGTATGAATACAAACAAAACAACGATCGTCTGGTCAGTTTCGAGATATTGTTGAAAGCGGCAGGTATTGATGCTTACTTTCACGAAAAGATTATGCATGTTATCTGGACTAAGTTCTTTTTTATATCGGCAACAGCTTCACTCACCTCTTATTTTGATGTGAGCTTTGGTGCTTTACTGACAGACGAGGTTCGCAAAGCGACGCTTATCGGTTTACTGGAAGAATTGCTCCTGATCTCGAATGCCGAAGGAGCCGAGATTGAACGTACGGTAATTGATAAAGTCATTCATCAGTTAGAAAAACTCCCATTCGAAACCACCGCATCCATGCACAGCGATTTTAAAGCAGGCAAAAACACCGAAGTACAGGGACTGACGGGCAGCGTGGTAGAACTGGGAAAAAGACACGGCATCTCAACGCCAATTTATGAAAAAGTGTATGCGGAGCTGAAAAGTAGAATGAGCTTGTAAAAGGGGATAAATAAAAAACGGAGCAGCTTAACTGAGCGCCCCGTTTTTTCATTTAAACTATCCTGTATATCTCCATAATATTCTCCAATATCTTTTCAAAATCAATTTTCAGGTCTATCAGTGCTCCACTATGCACATCAAACACCCAACCGTGTACGGTGAGCTGTCTTTCCTTTATGGCTCTTTGCACATCGGGTGTTTTAATCACATTCACACATTGTTCCTGCACGTTTAGTTCTACCAACCGTTTGTATTTTTCTTCTTCGTCAGTCACCAGTGCCAATTCGTCTTTATGCAAGCGGTACACATCGCGAATATTCCTGAGCCAGGGATTCAAAATTCCCATGTCGGCCGATTGCATAGCGGCTTTCACTCCGTTGCAGTAATAATGTCCGCAAACGACCACATGTTGCACTTTCAATGTACTTACGGCATAGCTGATAACCGACATGGCGCTCATATCCGTATTGGGTACCATATTACCAATGTTTCGGTGAACAAAGACTTCGCCGGGCTGTGCACCCATCAATTCTTCTGTGCTCACCCTGCTGTCGGAACAACCAATATACAAAATGTGAGGCTTCTGGCCTAAAGATAATTTTTTAAAATAATCTTTATCTGTTTTTAATTTTTCGTTGACCCAACGCTGGTTATTATCAAAGATGTATCGTATTTCCATTTATGTTTATGATTCAATAATTTTGATTTCCGATGTCACTTCAATGGCTTTACGATAAAGCGCTTCTACACCACAGTAGGTTTCTTCCGACATGCGAACTGCTTTTTCGAGTTTGTCCATTGGAAGATTTTTTCCGGTAAATTCGTAAATGACATGCATCTTAAAGTATTGTTTTGGATGTTCGTCGGTTACATCGCCTTGCACTTCAATGTTTACCTTCTCGATATTTACGCGCATTTTTTGCAAAATAGAGACAACATCCATACCGGTACAACCGCTTAAAGCCACCAACATAAGTTTCTTTGGGCCTGAACCTAAGTTATGTCCACCACCTTCTACGGGAGCGTCCATCATTACTTTGTGTCCATTTACGTCGGCTTCAAAAGCCATATCACCTTTCCATTCGGTTTTGATTATATGCTTGTCTGACATTTTTTTTGTTCTTTATATTGTTGTTTGACTACGAAAATAACATTATTTCTTCAGACATTGTTTTTCGTTTAAATAATTCTTGAAAAATATGTTCTTTATAGATCAACATTTCTCAATTTTCCACAGATTCCTCTTATACTTCTTCCGTAATACTACCGTAACGGTGATATTCAAAAGCAATGCTTTGTTCTTTCAGGTAATGAAGCAATTCCAATCGTCCTTCAACAAGTGGTTTCGCCGTAGCAACATATTTGCCCAATAAGGCTGCTTTACGGTAAAATTCGGCCGAAAGTTGATCGGAGCAAGTGCGAATGCGTTCGTAATCGTTCATGCCATTTAAAAATTCCGTTTCCGTCTGTACAACTAAAATCCATTCCTTTTGAGTGAATGATTTCAGTATTTCCAATTTCGGATCTTTCGGATCGATGCTTAACGTAACCGGTGTTTTTGCAATTTGAGCTGCTGCCAATATCATAAATATATCGCTTGCAGCATCAGTTGGCTGAACTCTCAAAGCGATGCTTCTCAACGGTAAATAGCGGAAGGTATTTTTCTCACCCATCAATTGGTGAATGTCTTTTTCTACCGAAAACTCGTTTTTCATGTTTTCAATGTAGCTGACCACCGCCGTTTGGAAACGGACATTTTCATCGGCATTCAGTTTCGACGAGAAATCTCTGAATTCGGTGGTTGTTTTTACCGGGGTAGATGCCTGAGCATTTTCGGTAATATTTACAAAACACGAAACATAATTGCGTCCACCTGCTTTAATGCCACCGCCAAATGCAGATCGTTTCATCCCACCGAATGGTTGGCGGTTTACAATAGCACCGGTAATTCCACGGTTTATATACAGATTTCCTGCTTCAATGCTGTTCTTCCATAATAATTGTTCTTCTTCATCCAGACTTTGTAAGCCGGAAGTCAGACCATATTCCGACGAGTTTACCAGATTGATTCCTTGTTGCAAATCATCAATGCAAACCACTGCCAATAGCGGTGCAAAAAGTTCGTTTTTGAATGTATAGCTATCCGATTTTACGCCCCATTTTACACATGGTTTCAGAATATAACGTTTCTCATCAGCAAATTCGGGTTTCACCAACCACCATTCGCCTGCTTCCAAATGATCGATAGCATAAAGCAGCTTGTCGTTTTCATTCGTAATCATCGGCCCGACCACATTACCGCCGTTCCACACACCACCGGTATGCATGCTGGTTACTGCGTCTATCAGTTTTGTTTTGAAGTCAGGATCATTGTAAACTTCTTTTTCAAGTAATAACAGCGAACAAGCCGAACATTTTTGCCCGGCATTGCTGAATGCCGAAGTAACGATATTCTGAATAGCATGATCGCGGTCGCCACTGGATGTAAGAATAATAGCATTCTTTCCACCCGTTTCGGCCGATAACGGACAAGTCGGATTGTTTTCGAGTAAGCGGAAAGCAGTGTCGGTACCGCCGGTCAGAATAATATGTTTGATGGATGGATGTGCACTCAAATAATTCAACGGTTCACGACCATCGGTGCAGACTACCTGTAGCGCATCTTTCGGCACACCTGCATCCCAAAAACATTTGGCGAATTCCCAAGCCACCGGTAATGCCACTGTGGCGGGTTTTAATATTACGCTGTTGCCGCCGGTAAGGGCTGCTGCAACTCCTCCAACGGGAATGGCCAACGGAAAATTCCAGGGTGGAATAACCAGTACAATTCCTTTCGGCGTGATAGCTACTGATTTCAATTCCATAAAACTTTTCATGGAAACAGGGTAAAAACGACAGAAATCGATAGCTTCCGAAACTTCTACATCGCCTTCGCCAAAAGTTTTTCCCGTAATAGCCGACATGCAACCAATCAAATGCCCACGACTCTTAGCTAAATTGTCAGCCGCTTTGTGCAACATTATATTCCGTTCGTCTAAAGTTGTTTTTCTCCAGTTCGACGAATCAGTTTCAGCCGCGGTCAGGATTTCTTTTACTTGTTCCAGATTCGACAATGCAGCTTCGCAAACACACACTTCTTCATGTTGGCTGCGGTCGATATAGCGAAATTTCTTTTCCGAACTGACTTCTTTTTCTCCTATCTGAACCGGAATCTGATAGGGCTTATCGGTTACCGATTTTTTCCATTCGGTGCGGATAGTATCTGCCCAAAGTCTGTTTGGTTTTAAATCAAAGTTTGTATCCGATTCGTTGTGGAAGGTGTTGTAGTCTTTGTCGGTTGTTTCCGGCTCTTTATTTCTGTCTTGTGTGCGGAATGGTTTTGCTTCTACTGTATCTTTCATAGCAAAAGCTTCCAGAAATTGTTTTTGCAGGAAATTCCATTGTTCACTATCATATTTGAGGTTGAATGAGTAGCTCAGAAAGTTCTCTTTACCTGTGTTTTCATCCAATCGACGTACCAAATAAGAAACGGCATTGAGAAAATGTTCGTTTTTTACCACCGGCGTGTATAGAATAATATGTTTGCCCAGATTCCGCATTACACGTGGCAAGTGATTGGCCATCCCTTCCAACATCTCGAAAGTAACTCCGTCTTCGACGCCATTTTTTGTGCTTAATAAATATGCGTAACCAATGCTGAAGAAGTTATGAGAAGCAACGCCGATGTGTAATGCTTTTGTGTTTTCGGGTTCCATTGCCCGGTCCAGGATATGAAGATAGTTTGCATCAACATTTGTTTTGGTCGGAAGAACCGGAATTTCCCAACCTTTTAATGACGAAACGATAGATTCCATCTGAAGGTTAGCTCCTTTTACCAAACGCATTTTTAATGGAACACCACCTTCGGCTATCCGTTTCTTTGCAAATTCGAGCAATTCAGTCTGGAAATTCCAGGCATCGGGCAGATAAGCCTGAACTACAATTCCGGCTGAGTAACTTTTAAACTGAGGAAGACTTAAAACAGTTTTGAAAATATCAAGCGTGAGCTCGGTATCTTTATATTCTTCCATATCCAGATTGACAAACTTGGAGTTTGAAACTCCATTTTCGTCGATATACGGATAATCGATGGATTGTTGATAGATGCGGGTTAATCGTTCACAAAGTTCAATTTTGTTTTGCTCATAGTTGAACGGATTTATCTGAGCATAAATTCCGGATATTTTAATGGAAATATAGTTTATTTGCGGATCTTTCAGTGCCTCGAGGTAATGGTTGTAACGATGATCGGCCTCACCATCGCCGAGTACCACTTCACCAAGCAGATTCACATTCTGACCGATTTTTTGTTGGCGACGTTCGCTTAAATGATGATTCAGAAATGAGGCTTCTTCGTTGATAATTACTTTTGCAGTGTCCGAGCGAAGACGATATTTGATTATAGGTACGGCAATGTAGTAAAAGCGATAACCGAAACTTGTAAATAGTTTAAAAAGAAAAGCGTCGGTGGAACTTAAAAACTTCGGAATACCGTACTGCTGGACTAGTATTTTAATCCGTAGAGCCAGCTTTTTGTTGTCATGAATTTGTGACGACTCATCAAGCATTTTTGAAAGTAGTGTTTTATCACCTGGATTTTGGATGAGGATAGCATACTTCTTTTGCTCTTTTAATTCATCATCTGTAATCTCTTTTTCTGATTTACTAAGAAAACTTTTTGCCCATTCAAGGACCTCGGTAGAACTAATTTTTTCCATAAAAACTACATTGTTTAAATTCATCTGCAAGATAATTGAAAAGAATGAAATATGTATAAATATTAGATTTTTTTTATAATTATCCGTGCTTTTACCTAAGGCATTAAAATCATCTTAGAACAATGAATATGTCGGTGCGCTGCACCTCAAAATTCTATAATAATTACGTTTCTACAAATATCTCGGGACGCTGTCCCTCTTTAAGTTTGCCAAATGGTGCAGAGCACCTAAATCTTTGTAGAATAATGAGACCTAAAAACGAAAGAGGTGCAGAGCACCGACATATATTTTCTTACATCATGTATAGGCAACAAAACGGATATTCATATTTTTTTATAGCCAATTATTCCAAACAAAAAAATCCTGCACGCTACGCAGGATTTTTAGTTGTTTCTTAGGAAGAACAATGAAGCTTTTTGAATTATTTATTGCTCGATTAACTGTTCTACTTTAGTCCAGTTTACCACACTCCAGAATGCCTTTGCATAAGCTGCGCGTTTGTTTTGATACTTAAGGTAGTAAGCATGCTCCCATACATCGAGGGCTAGTACGGGTTTCCCTTTAATCTCAGCGTTAGGCATAAGACTATTGTCCTGATTCGGTGTTGAAATAATGCGTAATTTTCCTGTTTGCTCTTTTATAAGCCAGACCCATCCAGAGCCGAACCTTCCGGTAGCAGCTTTCTCAAATTCGGCTTTAAATGCATCAACACTGCCAAAATTATCGATAAGTGTTTTTTCCAGTTTAGCCGACATATTGGCAGTTCCGGCAGGTGCCATTATTTCCCAAAAGAAGGAGTGGTTGTAAACCCCGCCACCATTATTCCGAACGGCAGTCTGAATGTCGACAGGCAGCGTGTTCAGAGTCTGAATAAGCTCCACGACACTTTTTTTGTACAGTTCGGGATTTTTCTCCAACGCTTTGTTTAAATTGCTGACATAGGTTGCATGATGTAAATCATGATGAATATGCATCGTAACACTATCGATATATGGCTCCAATGCATCATATTTGTAAGGTAAGTCGGGCAGCTTGTATTGCCCGAAACTGAGTAATGAGAATGAAATAAGCAGTAATAAAATGGTGTTTAATCGTTTCATAATTTTTAATTTCAAATTAAAATTGGCACATTTATTTGAATACATAACAATCTATCAAAGAATTTTGTTGTACTTAGCCTTCAATAAGGATATTTTTGTCTCCGACAGTACTATTTCAATAAAAACGGCGTTATTTATTCTACGATATTTAGTATCTTTTTTTGATTTCAAATTAGTATTTGTTGTACACAGATAAATTAAGTATATTTGCATGTTAAGAAAATAAATAATTACCCTTCGCATTTATAATACATGATAGACTATATAAAAGGTGACATATCAGAGCTTACTCCGGCTTATGCTGTACTGGAAACAGGTGGAATCGGCTATTTTATTCATATCACTTTACCTACTTTTTCGTTTTTGGGTGAACATACTTCGGCTAAGCTATATGTTTATGAATCAATAAGAGAAGATGCACATGTCCTTTACGGTTTTCGCTTGCAAAGTGAACGTCAGCTGTTTTTATTGCTGATTTCAGTTTCGGGTATTGGTGCCAATACCGCCCGTATGATTATGTCTTCTTATTCGGCTCAAGAGATTCAGGATATGATTGCTTCCGGAAATGTTTCGGCCTTAAATGCTATTAAAGGCATTGGAATAAAGACGGCACAGAGAATTATTGTGGACCTTAAGGACAAAATAATGAAAAGTGCGGGTGGAAGTGAGATCATCAGCTTGGTTCCTAATGCTCAGAATGAGAAAAAAGACGAAGCAGTTTCGGCTTTGGTTATGTTAGGTTTCGCGGCTTCTGCTTCGCAAAAAGTAGTTGATAAGATAATACAGGAACAACCGGCACTTAAAGTGGAGCAACTGATAAAACTGGCGTTGAAAATGATGTAGTAATCAATTCAAGTAAATGAATATCTATTTGAATAAAAAACCTCAACGAACTATGAATTTTGCATTATTAACAGTGCAATACTTTTGATATCTATGATTTTTTCAAATAAAACAATTTCCATTCTGGTTTTCTGTTGTATTATACTCAGTTCTACTTATGCCTTTGTGGCCGGAACTCAGCATTCTGCAGCAGATTCTTCATTAGCACAAGCACCTCAGTCTCCGGCTGACACCGCACAGCCGACTAAACCGAAATTTTCGGTGAAACCCCTCACACAAAATACTTACGAAGAGCTTAATACAAAATATCCGATGGATGCTCCCAGGCCAGATAACGTGAAATCTGTAGTGGAATACGATACAAAATCCGGAAATTATATTCTGAGGATTCTAGCTGGAAACAATGAAATTGCAACTCCTTTTTTGATGACCGATCAGGAATACAGAAATTATTCTGCTCAAAAAGAGATGCAAAGTTACTGGAAAGAGAAAAACAATAAATCTGCAGTCGCTAATGAGGATAAGTATTCTAAATCAGATTTGAAGTTCGATATTGGACCTGCTGATAAGATTTTTGGCCCCGGAGGTGTACAATTAAAGACGCAGGGTTCGGCTGAACTGATTTTTGGATATAAAACCAATAAAATTGATAATCCGGCATTGACGGAACAAATGAGAAAATCAAACATTTTTGATTTTAATGAAAAAATACAGCTAAATGTTACGGGAAGTGTTGGGGATAAAGTCAATTTCGGATTGAATTATAATACCGAATCCAGTTATGATTTTGACCAAAAAATGGTAAAGCTGGCGTACAAAGGCAAGGAAGATGATATTATAAAAAGTATCGAAGCCGGAAATGTAAGCATGCCGCTTAATAGTTCATTGATTACCGGAAGTACGGCATTGTTTGGTATTAAAAGCGAAATGCAGTTTGGACGGTTAAACGTAACAGCCATTGCTTCGCAGCAAGAGTCACAAACACAAACCGTTAGTTCTAAAGGTGGTTTACAGACTACCAAATTTGATATTCCGATTGACAATTACGATGATAACCGGCATTTCTTTCTGGCGCATTATTTCAGGGATAATTTTGAGCCTTGGATGAGTAAGCTTCCCTATGTGTCTTCGGGGATAACCATCAACCGAATGGAAGTTTGGGTTACCAACAAACGTGGAAACTACGATCAGGCTCGTAACATAATCGCTTTCATGGATTTGGCTGAGACCAAGGTGATTGACAACAGTCACTGGGTGGCTCCTACACCCAACATTATTCCGTTTAATAAGGCTAACACACTTTACTCCGAAGTCACAGGGTTGGGCGGAGTGAGGGATGTACAACAAACAAACTCTATCTTATCGACAGCTTATGGCGCGTTGGGAATCAATGGGGGTGAGGATTATGAAAAAATTGAGAGTGCCCGTAGACTTGACCCTGCGGAGTACACTTTTAGCCCCGATTTGGGATTTATATCATTAAAAACAGCTTTGAATCCGGATGAGGTGTTGGGTGTGGCATACGAATATACTTACAAAGGGCAGGTATATCAGGTTGGTGAGTTTTCTACCGATCCGGTTACTGCTCCGCAGGCATTGGTGGTAAAGTTGATAAAATCAACTACTCAGTCACCTCAACTGGCTTCCTGGAAGCTGATGATGAAAAACGTGTATGATTTGGGAGCTTTGCAGCTTCAATCGGAGAATTTTAAACTGGACGTGGTTTATCGAAATGATTCAATAGGAACTGAACTTCAATATATTACGGAAGGCAATATAAAGAATAAAACCTTACTAAAGGTGATGAATCTCGACAGGTTGGATTCCAAAAAATCTATAGGACCGGACGGGAAGTTTGACTATGTGGAAGGATATACAGTGCTTCCATCCACGGGGCGAATCATTTTTCCGGAGCTTGAGCCCTTTGGCTCGCATTTGAAGGCAAAAATTGGGAATGACGATATTGCCAAAAAATACATCTATCAGGAACTATACGATTCGACTTTGGTCGTTGCACAGCAATACAGTGAAAAAAATAAATTTCGTATAGTGGGGATGTATAAAGGTTCATCCGGTTCAGAAATAAAACTGAATGCAATGAACATTCCTAAAGGATCGGTTGCAGTGACAGCCGGTGGAACGGTTCTGAAAGAAGGTACTGATTATATTGTTGATTACACGATGGGAACAGTAACCATTCTCAATAAATCCTTGATTGCTTCGGGAACCAATGTGGATGTAAAACTCGAAAATCAATCTGCTTTCAGTATGCAACGCAAGACTTTACTGGGAACACATTTAGAGTATAAATTTAATAAGGATTTTAGTGTTGGAGGTACCATTCTGCACCTCTCCGAATCGCCGCTAACTACTAAGGTGAATACAGGCAACGAGCCTATTTCCAATACCATTTGGGGGGCTAATACTTCGTGGCGAACAGAGTCGCAGTTTATTACAAAGATGTTGAATGTATTTCCGTTTGTCAATGCCACAAAGCCATCTACCATTGCTGTTAATGCTGAATTTGCTCAGCTAATACCGGGGCATTCCAAAGTTGTAAGTTCGGCAGGATTGGCGTATATCGATGATTTCGAATCTACACAAACATCCATTGATATACACTATCCGACAGGTTGGTACCTGGCCAGCACTCCTTATAACCCTGACAATAAAAATGCACTTTTCCCTGAAGCTGCACTGAGTGGCAATGTAAATTACGGAAAAAACAGAGCTTTGTTCTCCTGGTTTTATGTTGATCCTATTTTCAACAGTAGTGATACCCGTTCCAATCCGGATTATATCAGATCAGATGAGGCGCTTCAGTACAATAATCTTACACGTAATGTGTTGGAGCAGGAGATTTTTCCATATAAACAAACTCTGGCTACTCAGTCTTCCCGAATGACTGTATTGAACCTGTCATTCTATCCAAAGGAGCGCGGACCTTATAACCTGGATGTAAACCCAACGGCAATATCAGACGGTATGAATGCTGATGGAACGCTGGCTAGTCCGCGAAAGCGTTGGGGAGGGATAATGAGAAGATTGGATGCAACAGATTTTGAAACATCTAATATTGAATACATTGAATTCTGGATGATGGATCCGTATGTGAAGGATGGTTTATCAGCCGATAAATCGGGAGATTTATATTTCAATTTAGGGGATATGAGTGAAGATATTTTGAAGGATGGAAAGAAATCTTTTGAAAACGGTATGCCTGCCGATGGCGATGTTTCTAAAACTGAAACAACCGTTTGGGGGCGTGTACCGAAAACACAATCTACGGTTAATGCCTTTGATAATTCTCCCGGAGCTCGCAAGAATCAGGATATTGGACTGGATGGATTATCAACGACTGATGAATTTCTTTTCCCTACCTACAGGGATTATGTCAATGATGTTAAAGCTCGCGTATCATCTGATGTTTTAGCCAAAATGCAAAATGACGCTTTTTCTCCGCTTAAAGACCCTGCAGGAGATGATTATCATTTCTATAGGGGTTCCGATTACGATAAAGAGCAGCTTAATATTCTGGATCGTTATAAACATTTTAATGGACCTGAAGGAAACTCACCTGATGCCAATAATGTGTCAGAATCATACGGCACTTCCGCCACTTCTATTCCTGATGGTGAAGATATTAATGGCGACAATACAATGAACGAATATGAAAAATATTACCAATATCATATCAAGATAAATAAAAATGAAATGACTATCGGTAAAAATTATATTACCGACAAAATTACTTCTACAATCAACGATGTAACCGGACCGGTAACCTGGTATCAGTTTAAAATTCCAATTCGTCAGTACGATGACAAAATCGGTAGTATCCGTAATTTTAAGTCTATCAGATTTATTCGTATGTTTATGACCAATTTTGCTGAAGAAGCTCACTTGCGTATGGCTACACTCGATTTGGTCAAAGGTGAATGGCGAAATTACACAAAACCGATAAATGGAGTTACATCTACCGGAACACTTGATATTCAGGCAGTAAATATCGAAGAAAATGGTAAAAGATCACCTATAAAATATATTTTGCCACCCGGAGTAACCCGCGAAACCGATCCGGGTCAACCACAGCTTATCCAACAAAACGAGCAATCTATGGTTTTGCGCGTCAGTGACTTGTCACCGGGAGATGCACGTGGAGTTTACAAAAACACAGCATACGATATGCGTCAGTATAAACGTTTGCAAATGTTTGTTCACGCAGAAAAGAAAGATCAGGCTGATAACCTGAAGGATCATGATTTAACCTGCTTCGTTCGCCTTGGCTCGGATATGGTGAATAATTATTACGAGTATGAGATTCCGCTCCGGATAACTCCTCCGGGAGAATATTCGGGCAATAAGGTTTCAGATCAGGAAATAGTTTGGTATCCCGAAAACATGTTTGATTTCTCGTTCGATGTGTTGACTAATACAAAACTGAAACGGAATAAAGCAAAGCAAAATAATGTATCGAATGTATCTAATCAGATTCCATACATTGTGTACGATCCCGATAAACCGCTGAATAAGATAACTGTAGTTGGTAATCCATCCATCTCCGATGTTGAAAATATAATGATAGGTGTTAGAAATAGAAGTAATTCAACTAGATCGGGAGAAATATGGGTAAATGAGATGCGCATGTCTGAATTTGATGAATCGGGAGGTTGGGCAGGTATGGCCAATGTGGCTGTTGGTTTGTCAGATGTAGGAACTATGAACTTATCGGGGAGAGTTGAAACTGCAGGCTATGGAGGTATCGAGAGTAATGTAAACACCAGAAGACTTGACGATTTGTATCAGGTGAATTTTTCAACGGCTTTGGAATTGGGACGATTTCTTCCGGAAAAAGCCAAACTAAAAATACCGGCATATTATTCCTATTCCAACGAAACACTTTCTCCTAAATATAACCCTCTTGATGAGGATGTATTACTTTCGGATGCTTTGAATAATTCAGATAATAAGGTGTTTAGAGATTCATTGAAATTAATGTCTCAAACAGTCAATACTTCAAAAAGTTTTAATATTACAGGTGCCAAGGTAAACATAAAAAGTGAAAAACCGAAGTTCTATGATCCTGCTAATGTTTCATTCTCATATGCTTACACAGAGACTAATCAGCATAGTCCTGAAGTTGAAAGAAATCTGATAAAAGATCAACGGGGTACAATAGATTATAGTTTCTCATTTAATCCTACTCCTGTTGAGCCGTTTAAAAATGTGAAGGCGCTGAATAGCCCTGTGTTGAGATTGATCAAAGATTTCAATTTCAATTATTTGCCCACTTCGCTGAGTATGAGTTCTGATATGAACCGTCAGTATTCACAGATTAAGCTGCGCGATTTAAGTGGAACTTCAACAACTGGAGGAAGTCTGGATTTGAATTCCAGTAGAGATTTTATGTGGAACAGGCAATTTAATATTAAATGGGACCTGACCAAATCGATTAGCCTTGGACTTCAAACAGCTATGAATGCCAGCATTATAGAGCCATACAATACTCCCGAAATAGGTAAGCAGTATTATGAATCGTGGCGTGATTCTGTTTGGTCGAATATTAAGAAACTGGGTGTGCCTTACAGCTATCAACAAGTATTCAATGCGTCGTGGAAACTGCCTATCGACAAACTTCCGATGATGGATTGGATTACTTCAAATGCCAGCTATAATTCTAATTATAGTTGGAATCGTACAGCCACAATTGAGGGCTCAACTAATCTGGGTAATATAGCTACAAGCATGGGTGCATGGCAACTGGATGGCAACCTTAATTTTGAAAATCTTTACAACAAATCTAAGTATCTGAAAGATGTGAACCGACGTTTCAGCTCTCAGTCAACGCTGGGAAGACCTAAGTTCCAGTCTAGAACATATTCTCAGAGTGTAAACCTGGAAAGAAATAAGACCTTGATAATAAATCACAGATTGGGTAGCGAGAAGTTCAAATTCACTGCTGTGGACAAAACTGGCAAGTCCATACCGCTTAATTATAAGATAAAAAATGCAACCACCATTGAAATCACCCCGACACTAAAAGCCGATAGCGTCCTGCTTACCTTGGTGAGTCTTGATCCTAATGTTCAGTCAGGGGCTCAGTCCCGTCTAGACTTTGCACTGAGGGCATTGATGATGGTAAGAAAGGTTACGTTTACCTACAGAGAATCTAACAGCATGGTATTACCAGGATTTAAGAATGAACCAAACTTTTTGGGGCAACAGAATGTGGATGGAGTAATGTCACCTGGGTACGGTTTTGTTTTCGGATTTGCCAATATCAATACCATCAAGAGTATGAAAGATAAAGACTGGCTGGTATCAAATGATACCGTGGTAACGCCGGCAACCCTTGCTTATACATCCGACTTGGATATCAAAATCAACTTAGAGCCTGTTTCGGGCTTTAAAATAGAATTAAATGCAAAACGCTATCAGGCAAAGAATACATCGATTCAGTACATGTTTTCGGATATGCCGCTGAATTATACGGGTAGTTATAACATTACGCTTATGGCTTTATCCACATCATTTAAGTCTATGGGCACAGCGCAGAATAACTACAAATCAGAGCTTTTTGATAAATTTCTGGCCAATCGCAAGGTTATAGCTGATAGGTTGAATAGCAAGCTTATAGGAACACAATACCCCGAATCGGGTTTTTTGAAAACGAATAATTTGGGAGGTACAGGCTATAATTCTGCTTTGGGAGCGTATGGTTTAAATTCTACCGATGTACTTATTCCTGCGTTTTTGTCAGCATACACCGGACGTGATGTAAATTCAGTCAGTACAAATCCGTTTCTTTCACTGCTGAGCATCATGCCTAACTGGCGAGCAAGTTATGATGGTCTGACGAATATTCCATGGGTAAAGAATCACTTTAAATCAGTAAGCCTTACTCATGCCTATACCTGTAAGTATAGCATAGGTTCATACACTTCATATTCTACTTGGGTAGGTATGGATGGTGACAACTCCGCACTAGGCTATATACGCGATGTGCAAAGTGATTTAAATGCCATACCATCTTCTCCCTACAATATCTCAGATGTGTCTCTTACCGAACAATTTGTTCCACTCATAGGTTTAAATGTAGCTTTCAAAAACAGTGCGAAAGGAAACAATATGACTGGTAAATTAGAATTTAGTAAACAACGCACTATGGTACTTAACCTGTCGAGTACTCAATTGATTGAAACAGGAAGTAACGAGTATAAAGTTGGGCTTGGCTATGTACTGAAAGATTTTGATGTTATCCTCCGACTTAAATCTGACAAGCAAACCAAGGTGAAGAACGATTTGAAAATAAGTGCTGATGTTTCTTATAAAGATCTTAAAACATTGTTGCGCAAAGTGGAAGAAAACATTACACAGGCTTCGAGCGGGAATAAAGTTTACACACTTAAAGTTATGGCAGATTACGTTTTCAGTTCAAAGCTTAATATCCAATTATTCTACGATCGTCAATCGAGTACGCCACTTATTTCATCTTCTTATCCAGTTTCGTCAACTAATTTTGGAGTAAGTTTTAAATTTATGCTAGTTCGATAAATTAATAGCGAGCTGTTCATTTTGTCCTGATTATTGTCATGAAACAGCTATTTATGACATTCTGCCACTCTATTCCTGCCAAAAAAGGAAACTCGGCGTTTTGGCAAAATTATTGACAATAAAAATGGCAGATGAACCCAAACTCTCACAACTTATAGTTTGAGAGCTTAGTAAACATAAAAAATGGATATGAAGAATAAGAAACATTCTGAAGAAACACAAGACGTAAATA
>Ga0302286_10001730_pt1 | contig 15863 bp, 11 predicted proteins | sample III_Fen_E2_3_FD_198765 | JGI IMG/M metagenome (GOLD analysis project Ga0302286, IMG submission 198765) | Peat permafrost microbial communities from Stordalen Mire near Abisko, Sweden - III_Fen_E2_3 | ecosystem: Environmental > Terrestrial > Soil > Wetlands > Permafrost | place: Sweden: Abisko...
TGATGGTACTACAAATTGTAGTAATAGTTTAAAAGATACTATTCGAGTAAAAGCAACTCCAGTTTTATCGTATACAACACCTGCAACAGCTTGTTCAAATGGTTCTATTATTAACTTTACCGCAACTCCTACTGGTGGAACGTATTTTGGTGGACCACTAAATACTGATGGAAAATCGGTTAATCCTAAAAATCTTGCACTAAATATAGCAACAACCTATAGTTATAAATTTACCAATGCACAAGGATGTAGCGATACAGTAACATCAAGTATCACAACCTACGATTCAACCAAAGTAAAAATTCAAGTTCCAGGAAATAAAACAAAGCTTTGTGAAAAAGGAACTGTTATAACACTTGGTGCAGATGTTACTGTTGGAACATTTACTGTAAATGGTTTAGCAAACGCAGGAACATTCGACCCTGTAAATGCAGGGACATATAAGGTTGTTTATAATTACATAAATTCGAATTCATGTAAATCGAGCGACCAAATTACATTAACTGTTAATGCATTACCAACAGTACAAAATACCATTGCAAGTTCTGACCTTACAGCTTGTAGTAACGGTGGATTGATTTCATTAACAGGTAAACCTTCTGGATTAGTATTTAGCGGAACGGGAGTAAATTCGACAGTTACAGGATATACATTTAATCCAAAAACAGCAGCAATTGGTCCAAATAAACTATACTATTCATTTACCGACAAAACAACATCTTGCAGTAATAAAGATAGTGTAATAATTAATGTACAGGATATTCAACCACCTGTTGTTGCAGACCAAAGTTTCTATACATTCAACTATCCTAAAGTAATAACTGCTTCAGGAACAGTCTTAAAATGGTATGGAAATAAAGGAGACAAATCGGATTTAATAATTACAGCTCAACAATTAACAAACTCAAACTTGAAAGCAAAACCTTATGTCGATAGTTTGAACAAAGCTGGATTGTTCCCATTCTATGTTAGTCAAACATCGGGCAAATGTGAAAGTGATGTTGCTAAAACTACAATTACAGTTAATGATTGCTCAGCAAAAGAACCAACACTTAACTCGATAACTCCAAGTTCGTGTTATGGTATAGCATTTACGGCAATTAATGTAAGTAAACATAACAAAGGAGATGAAACACATTGGTACGATGCAAATAAAAAATATATTGGCAGTGGCGATAGTTTCACTCCATCAGCTTCGAACTTAGCAAATTCAAAAGGACCAAACTTCCTATATGCTGCCGATTCATTAACTAGCGAAGGTTGTAAAAGTAATTTAGTTCAAATAACCTATACGGTTAATTTTGTTGATGTACCAAACATTACAGCACCAGCACCACAATGCGAAAAATCTATTACTGGTCAAGTTTCTGCTACAGGCAATGGTGGAACATTTGAATGGACGTTGGGAACACAAACCTTTACTACAAATCCACTTTCACTTGCAACTGCAGGTATTGTTAAAGGACAAATAAGCCCTTATGTTTTCAATACCATACAAATTAAAAATGGATGTAAAAGTGCCTCAGTTTCTACAAATGTTATAATCAATCCAACACCAGCTAAACCAACAGTTTCGGCAAACTACGAACTATGTTCTGGTGAAGCACTAACAGATCTTGAAGCAACAGCATCGGGAACCGTTATTTGGTATAGCGATGCAACATTGAAAACAGAAGTAGCCAAAACGATGAATATTCCATTTACTAAATTAAATACTACAGATGGAATACACTTATATTATGCCGTAAACTTTGATGGAGCATGTACAAGTGATACTTCAATTGCGTCGTATACAGTAAAAACATTACCCAATGTGCCTCAAGGGAAAGATGCTTGGAAATGTTCAACAATTACAACTATCCCTATGCTTTCGGTTTCGTTAAGTAATAGTGGAGCTATTGCAAAATGGTATTCAGAAAACACATTAACAAATGTCATTAATTCGGGATTAAGCTACCAACCAGTAGCATCAGAAATTACATACTATGTAGTTGCAGTAATGGATGGTTGTACTAGTAGTAAGTCGTTACCAATTAAAGTAAATTCATTTAACGCACCAATGCCTACAATAACTATAAAGAAAGATGATAACGATAGTATTTGTAGTGGACAACAAATTACTCTTTATGCTACAGGAAAAGATGTGAAATGGTATGATGAATCAAAAACATTTATTCAACAATCTATTTCGTTAGTACATAAATGGACGGCTACCGATACCTATATTTATTATGCTACAGCTCGTAGTATGGCACCCGATAATATAACATCGTGTTACAGTTATTATGCTTTATCACCAAGTTTAATTGATAAACCAATTCCTGCAGCTCTTACTATTACACCAATAACTGCTTGTGCAAACGATACAGCAAAAACGTTTATATCAGGATATAAAGGAAATGGTACCGTAATTTGGCAAAACAGTTTAAGTCAAAACATTGCACAAGGAACAACATTCAGACCTAAGAAATCGACATTAAAAACTGGTGATTTCAATATGTATACAGCAACTATCATGGAAAATTCATGTTATGGAGCTGCAGCAAAAGCAATATACATGGTTCAAAAACCAGTACCAAGTCCGATTATTGTTCAAACGCCAAACCCATATTGTATAGGTAGTTCAAATGGATTAAAACTAACAATTACAAATCCTTTAACAGACTTTTGGCTCGATTCGACAAATAATGCAACAACGCCAGAAAAAGTAATCGATAAAATTAAAAAGGAAGGAACATATAGTATTAAAGCATATCAACAGTTTGGTTTGTGTTATAGTGATACCGTTACAAATGCAATTAAATCATATAATACACCAACACCTAAAATTGTTGGTAGAGATAGCGTTTGCGAAAACAGCTATCATGAGATTTATAACATTTCATCTAAATATCAAAATACATCGAGTAAATATGAATGGACAGTAACTGGAAATGTCATTAATTATAGCATTGATGCTCAACAACAATATAGACGAGGTATCGATTGGATATCATCGGGAGTTGAAACAATATATGTTTCTGAAACGGGGAAAGAAGGATGTGTTGGACATGATTCAATGACAGTTCGTATAGCCACTCCCCCAACTGCATTATTCCTTGAAGAAGCAGAAAGCGTTGAAGGAACTATTTATTATTACAATAAAAGCGAACAAAAACCAATAATAAATGGGACTCTATTGGAACCAGTAAGTAATCATTACTATTGGAACTTTGGACACAATAATGATGAATTGGAACAATATCCCGATTCGGCAGGAACTGTTTCAAATCCAATAATTCAACGCTACGATTATGGATTCTGGAAAGTACAACTTCATGTAACAAATGATTTTGGTTGTCAAAATGATTACTCAAAAGAAGTATTTGTAAATTATAGTAATGGGCTATTTATACCTAACTCATTTGTTCCAGAAAGTAATTCAAATGGATTACGAATTTTCAAACCTGTTGGATTTAATCTTAAAACATATAAGTTATCGATATATGATACTTGGGGTAATTTAGTTTGGTATTCCGATAAATTAAAAGATGGAAGTCCTGCTGAAGGATGGGATGGAAACTCAATGGGAGTTACATTGAAAATGGATACATATATTTGGAAAATTGATGCAGAATTTATAGACGGAAAAGCTTGGAAAGGTTACGAATATAAACCAGGCAAATACTCGAAATTCGGAAACTTGTTACTACTTCGATAAGTTTTATTTTTACTTACTATTTATTTGAGCCTTTCGGATAGAACTACCGAAAGGCTTTTTTATTATATATTTGTAAAAAACAGTATTATGATAAAACAGTTAAAATTCAGTTTATTTGCAACATTCATGTTGTTATTCCTTTGTAATTGTAGTATATCGCAAACAATTATTGATGCCGATAATCCTGCAATAGTCTATTCTGGACGAATTGATTTTAGTAATAAAAAAGCTCCCTGTTTTGGATATTCGGGTGTTCGAATCAGAACAAAATTTACTGGAAAATCAATTAAAGCAAAGCTTACGAGTCCACAAAACATCAATTATTTTTATGTTATAATCGATAGCATTATACAGCCAAAAATCCTTGTTAATCAAAATACATCGGATGTTGTTTTAGCTCAAAACTTAAAAGATACCATTCATGAACTTGAGTTATTAAAAATTACAGAATGTAGTCAAGGGAAATGCATTTTTAAAGGTTTTGAACTTGATGAGAATAAAAAGCTACTAAAAGGAATAGTTCCCGAAACACGCAAAATACATTTTATTGGAAACTCAATTACCTGCGGATATGGCATAGAAGTACTCGATAGTTCATTGCATTTTGACCCAGCAACCGAAAACTTTTACGATGCTTATGCTGCCATTACAGCTAGAAAACTGAAATCCGATTATAATATTGTTGCTCGTTCAGGAATAGGAATTTACCGAAACTACGGTGCACCTAAAACAGGAAGTACTGATAATATGTTCAATATTTACACACAAATACTACACGATAGTATTTCACCGAAATGGAATATGTCGCTTTTTCAACCACAAGTAGTTTGTCTTAACTTAGGCACAAACGATTTTAGTGAACAAAAAGGTGATGCTACAATATTTACGACTCAATACAATACGTTTGTTGATTCATTACGAAGCTACTACCCTAACTCTAAATTGGTGTTATTAATGGGTCCAATGTATAATGCTCGCGAGTATAAAGAGATATTACAAGGTGTAGTAAAAAAACATGAATTAGCAGGAGATAGAAATATTTCGATGTTTGAAATGTCGGCTCAAGGTGAACTTCGTTTTGGAGCCGATTGGCATCCATCGAGAGCACAAGCACGCAAAAATGCAGCAGAATTAACAGAATATTTAAGAAGTATTACTGGTTGGAAGTAGTCGATTTATTACAAGACTATGTTATTGTATAAAATCGAATAGTTGTATTATTGATAAAAATATTTTCGAGGTAAACTAAAAAACTTTATTTTGATTCTTCCATCCCTATCGGGACGGAAACATTTCTCTATATTTCTTTCTACCAACATTTTGTCCCATACGGGACATTTAAATTAGTCAGTTATCGGCTTAAATATATATTTTGAATCAAATTAGCTTTAATATCTTGCATTAATTCGGATAAAGATTGTGTTGGACGCATTCCAAAAAGCACATGAACATGATCTGACATTCCATTTATTGCTATCAATTTATGACCATGATTTTGAATTATTCCTGAAATATATTAAAAAAGTCTTTCTTTTAATGAGTTTGATAAAATAGACGTGCGATTTTGAACTGCAAAAACAGCATATATATGGATTTGGGTGTAAGTGTTAGCCATTGTTTTAAAAATTAGAATCTCGGTTAATTTATTTTACAAAGATATTCATTCTTTTGTTTTAATAATATCCTAAAAACATCAAATTTAACAAGTGCCGTTAGGCACATAAGTTCGGTAAATCACAACGATTAGATACTCATCCGTCCCATACGGGACGGAACTTTTTTAAGCACTTTACATTTATTAAAAGAGTAATATGTATATTAAATTTATTCTCTAATTCAAATCATTTAATCATAGTTTAAATATTATAAACAATTAATGTAAGTTTATATAAAAAACAACCTAATTCATTAAATTTGAAAACTTTTAATGTATTACTCGTACTCAAAATGCGCAACAAAACACTCTTAATATGTATTTCATTTTTGATAATGAATACAGCATTTACACAAACAATAAAAAGATATCAAATTTCGAAAGACATTGAATTAATACAGATTTCGGAACATGCTTTTGTATATGTATCATATTCGGAACTACCCGGTTTTGGTCGTTTTCCTTCAAATGGTTTGCTTTATACCGAAAACGGAAAAGCATTTTTATTCGACACACCGGCTAATGATTCGTTAACAAAGACCTTACTAACTTGGATAGATGATTCTCTCAAAATAAAGATTATAGGTTTTGTGCCAAATCATTGGCATGCCGACTGCATGGGTGGTTTGAGATATTTACAATCGAAAAATATAATATCGTATGCTAATAACAAAACGATAGAAATTGCAAAAAAAGGATATCTTCCTATTCCAATGCACAGATTTAAAGATTCGTTGCAATTGCACATCGATAACAAAACTATAATGTGTTATTATTTGGGTGCTGCACATTCTATTGACAATATTGTGGTTTGGATTCCATCGGAAAGCATATTATTTGCTGGATGTATGGTTAAAAGTTTAGAGTCACAAAATCTTGGAAATACAGCTGATGGCGATTTAACAGCATATCCTCAAACAATTGAAAAGCTTATTCAAAAATTTCCAAATGCCAAAATAGTAATTCCCGGACATGGCAACTTTGGTGGATTTGATTTAATAATACACACTAAAGAATTATTGGGAAAGATTAACAACTAGCAACTAAAACTTTATATTAATAAATAGATTTGGAGCAAAGCCTAAACCATAAACATCGGTAGTTTCGATGATGTTTTTGTTCTCTTCAATATTTTCAAGAATATTATTGCTTAGCTTTTGACTTACAGCTTTTTTATTCTTGATATTTAGCACATTAAATATATTTACACCTGCACTAAAATCTGCTTTATGGAATCGATGATTGTAGCTTAATCCAGCATCTAAACGATAATATGCTGGCAAATGATTCTTTTCGAAATCAATAACTTTAGCCTCTTTGCCTGTCTTAGCATAAATGGCATTGTACCATACTTTGCCAGAACCATATATTGCAGAAAGGGAAATCATCCAATTTTTATATTTATAACCATTAAACAGCTTTAATTCATGTAGCTGATCATCGGTAGCTGCATAGCGTTTGCCGTTATTGAGTTTTTCATCGTACATGGAACTTTTGCTTAAGGTATAAGCCACCCACAATTGATAATTACCTATGCTTTTTCGCAACATCACATCAATACCATTAGCATAATTATTACCAAAGTAATACTTACGAGTTTGACTTATTTTATCATTATCGTCGCGTTTGTAAAAGGTAAATACATGTGTCATATTATCGGTTTGGCGATGATACATTTCTATATCCAAATTGCTTGATGCATTAATCTTATAATTCAATCCTAGCATTACATTGCGTGATGATACTACGGGGAATAATTTACCATCGGAAATGACCCATGCATTTTGATATTCTTGATTTTTCACCAATTGAATTTTATTTACAAACTGATGGTAATTGCCTGCCGAAGCTTTCAGCAATACCTTTTCTTTAATCTTATAACTGACTTGAAACCGTAATTCGAGATAGTTTTTTTGAGTTATACTGTAATGATTTGCTCGCACTCCCGATTCAATCATAAAGCGTTTATTATTGTATATATATTGCAGATAAGGACATGTTATAAGTGCCTGTTTATTGTAATCGCTCGACGAATCGGTTCTATTAACAAACAAAGAAGAAACTCCATAAGCCGAAGCAAATTCCGATTTTACATTATTAAGCGCAATCCCAAATTGAATAGTGTTTCGAGTATTTAACTGAACGGTATTGTAGTATGAAAAAGAATTGTCAGTTATTTTATTATGAATGGTATCGTAGCTAATTATTTTATCGGTAATTGTTTTATGCTTACGCACATACTCATGGAGTGATGTATCGTTTTGCATTGAATTATTTTGCGTTATTGAACTTCCCAATACAATATCTTGTTGCCATTTGCTCGTAATATTTCCCGTATATCGAAAACTCATACCTGTTGTCCCCCACTTTTCGGTTTCGTGAATTGCTGGGAATTGATAATTTTGATCAAAATGCATTTTGTCTAAACTCGAAAAATAGCTTAATGAAAACACCTGATTTTCTTTGGCTTTATATGTTAGTTTTGAATGCAAATCGGAAAAACCATACACTGGATTTTCGCTATTCGACTGAAAAGCTTTGGGGTATGTTCTATAATATTGTTCCATGTCGTATCGAACATTATTGAACAAAGTAATAAATAAGGGCGTTTGGAGATATTCGGTAAACGAATGACGTCCAACCATAATGAGCGACAATTTATCTTTAACCAAAGGCAATTCAATACTAGCATCGGCACTTAACATATCCATACCAACATCAACAACTGGTTTATACATATTGCCCGATTTACCCGTAATTTCTAGAAAGCCACCAGTTCGTCCACCAAAGCGAGCGTCGTACCCACTTTTATATACTTGAATATCTTTTATTGCTTTGCTATTGAGTGAGCTAAATGATCCAAAAAAATGATCGATTTGGTAAATAGTAAAACCATCGTACATTATCAGGTTTTTATCGGCTTTCGACTTACGAATCAAAAATCCCGATGCTGTTTCGGTTGACCCATCAATACCAGGCATCATTTGTAATGGTGCAGTAATATCTTGTTCCGACAAACTGGGCATTTCCGACATTTTTGCGGTATTCATTTTAATTTTGATGGGTTCGCTGAGTGAACTATTTTCCATCACATTTTCCTTTTTCTCGACTACTATTTCCTTTAAATCGGTAATATCATTTTCTACATTTACGGTTATCAATTCCGATTTTTCTTGTGCAGGAACTCTTAAGACCATAGTTTTGTAACCTATGTAACGAATGGTAATTTCCATTGTATCGCATCCATTTGCTATAAGATTAAAATAGCCAGTATTATTGGTTGCTGTGGCAATGTTAGTTCCATTTATAAATACCGTTGCAAATGGTAATTGTTCGCCAGAATTTCGGTCTTTCACAACCCCCATAATATGACATAAAGGCTTTGGTTTTTCTACAACAACGGGTGCTGCTGAAGGTGTTTGAACCAGTTTATGCTTATCGGGAATTATCATATAAACCTCGGCATTTTTGGAGAACACAAGATTTGTTTCTGCCAAAAGTTCTGTCAAGACCTCAACAAGCGGTTTATTGGTAAACGATTTATTGATTATGATTTTTTCAACTAAAGCATTATCGAACGCAAAAGTTACTTTGTAATCGTTGCTAATACTTGTTAAGACTTTTGAAAGGGGAAAATTTTTATAGGTAGCATTAATGTTTTGTCCAAATAATGAACAAGAACAAAAGTATAAAACGAGAACTATGATATATTTTAAAAGCCTTTTCTTCATTCATTTTATATAAAAAGCCAAAACGCAGATAAAACGTTTCCATAATTCGGATATTAAAATCCTTGAATGAAAATCGTTTTTATCAGCGTTTAAATACTATAACAAAGATAGTACAAACCCTTTATTTAAGTTCTATATGTTTTGCATCAATAACTTTATATTCAATTCCCATAGGTAAACATACATTATCTAAAGCTGTTTTTAGTTCGCTTTTGCTAAAGAATCCGGTATATGTTCTGTCGCCAAGATTTGTCTTTGAAATTGTAACATCAAACTGACGTTCTATTTCCTCAAAAACAGCATTGAGCGATTCGTTAGTAAAATAAAACTCACCAATAGTCCATTTTACCGATTCTTCTGCATTGAATAAAGCGGTATCACATAAAGCTGAATTGTTGAGTGTTTTAACCATTTTACCTCGAGTTAAAATAACGGGAGAAATTGATGGTGATTCAACTCGCACTTTCCCTGTATAGCATCTCACATTGAAATGATTGTTGCGAGCATAAATATTGAACGATGTTCCAAGAACGGTTACTTTATTATCGTTATTAGCAACTACAAATTCATTTCCTTTTTGCACTTTGAAGAATGCTTCGCCTTGTAATTCAATGTGGCGATGTTCCAAAAACCCATGAGGTTTAAAGCTAATGCTCGATCCTGCATTTAATTGAACTACCGATTTATCGGGTAATTCAACGCGTGCCATTTGGCCATTTCCAGCTGTAAATGTTTCGGTTTTAGTAACAGTATAAGTATACCAACCTCCAATCATAAAAACAATCATTGCAGCAACCGAAATGATTGTATTTATGATTGGTAATCGACGAACTTTTGATTCTTCCTTTTGCTCGCTTTGCTCAATGTTTTTCATAAGCAAATCCCAAGCCTCATCCTTACTTCGTCCTTCGGGAACTTGGGCAGAGCTAAGCATATCCATGAATTGGTCAAATTCAGGATTGCTTTTTTCTTCTATGTTATCTGTGTGCGACATTTTATGTGTGCATTTATATTTTATAGCTAATATTTTCACGAACAATTTCTAATGCTTGATGCATTCGTTTTTCAATTGCCTTGACACTTAAATCGAGTCGTTCGGCAATTTCCGAATACTTGAGTTCTTCCAGTCGATTCATCAAAAAGACTTCCCTTGTTTTATCGGGCATTTTATCAAGTACTCGTTGCAGTTTTGCTTTAAATTCGTTTTGTTGTAAATCGAAATCCGCCGATTCCGACTCTTGATTATTGTCCGTTTGTGTTGCCACAAAATTATATACTACCTTTTGATGCTTGAAATGATTGAGAAGAATGTTGGTTGCAATGGAATACAACAAAGCTTTTATTGTTTCGGGCTTAATTGTATCGAGAACTTCCCATAGCTTCATAAATACTTGCTGAACAGCATCGTCAGCAACATCTGCATCGCCACATTTGTAGTATAAATAATTGCGAATGGGCTTATAATAAGTATCGAAATACTGCTTAAAAAGCTCCTTTTCGCTCGTCTTTATTTGTTTATACTCCACGTTCATTTAATCTTATTTGTCTATAATAAAACTGAAAAGGAAAATACCCTACCAGAAAACAATTATTAATTTTCAATTACGAATTACGATAAAATAAATAAGAACTAAAAATCATAGATAATCTCATACATGTTTTTCTGTTCAATTAATTCCAATATTGTTTTACTATGTTATAATTCTGGTTCAAATATTTTTTCAATGAAATTTGTTGCCGTAGTTTTGCAAAAAGATTTACAAAACACTTAAAACTATGAAAAATTTAATAACAATAATTATCACAACACTTTTGATTTTTGGTTTAATTTCTTGCAATTCATCTTGCAACAAAAACGCAAAATCAGAAAGTCACAAACGTTTCGAAATAAACAGAGGAATTAACATTAGCCATTGGCTTTCGCAAGTTTATGGATTTTCACCAAGAGCTACATATATAAAAGAAAAGGATATTGCATTCCTCGACAGTTGTGGTTTCGATCATATCCGTCTTCCATTTGACGAAAAAGAACTTTGGGACGAAAGTGGAAAACGTCGCGACACTGCATTCACATATATGGATTCTTGTGTTAATTGGGCATTTAAGCACAACATGCGTGTAGTAATTGATTTCCACATTTTACGTTCGCATTACTTTAATGCTGAAAACGAAAAAGGTGCAGCTCCTAATACTTTATGGATTGATACTAATGCTCAAAACAAATTTGTTGCTCTTTGGAAAGATTTACAATCGACCATAAAAAAATATCCTGAAGATAAAGTTGCCTATGAATTATTGAACGAACCAGTTGCTCCCGATCCTGAGATGTGGAATGCACTTATTGCAAAACTCATGAAATCGATTCGTTCGGTTGAGCCTACAAGAACTGTTTTGATTGGTGGTAATATGTGGCAAACACCAGGAATGGTTCCTCATCTTAAATTCCCCGAAGGCGATACAAATATCATTATTGCAATGCATGTTTATCAACCAATGCTTGTGACTCATCACCTAGCAAGTTGGACTAAATTTAAAAACTACAAAGGACCTGTTTCATATCCTGGTAAAAGCATTAAAGACGAGGATATTTTAAAATATATTGACAAAAAAGATACCATAACCTTAAATGAAATTAAAAAGTTCAACAAAGTTTTTAATCGTCAAGCATTGGTTGAAGAAATGATGCCTGCAATTAAAACAGCAAAAGAAAAAGGATTGAAACTGTATTGTGGTGAATGGGGTTGCTATAAAGAAATTCCAAGAGATTTTCGTTTGGCTATTTATAAAGATATGATTTCAATTTTCAAAGAATATAACATTGCAAATGCTGCTTGGGATTATAAAGGTGCTTTTGGTATTGTTGATTACGATTTCACCAAATTTGTAACACTTAAACCCGATACTCAATTGATTAATATTATGCTAAAAAAATAGATAATTCTATTTTAATAGAAATGCCCGATGGTTTTACTGTCGGGCATTTTTGTTTTTTTATCATTAGGTTAATGTCGTAAGGACAGGTCGCGACCTGTCCCTACAAAAAATAAAAATATTTCGGTAGGGTTTTTAGATGCATCGTTTTATTAGTAGGAAATGAATCGAAAATTAATTCAAAAAAAGATTCAAAGAAAAGTAGGGTATTTTAAAACATAGTTTTATTAGTATTAAAAGAGTTAAAAACTCAAAATTAAAAAAAGTAAGAAAGTATAAATAATTAAAAAGTAAAGTCATGAAAAAAGTAAGTTTTTTAATCGCAGTTGGCTTTTTAGCCGGAGGTTCAGTGTTCACATCTTGCACGAAAGATAGCACAACAACACCAATAACAAGTTCAGAAGTAGCAAATGCCCAAGACAATGCAATTGCATCTATAGCATTCGACAACATCGACGCACAAGTTGCAGCCTTATCATCGGGTTCGTTAAAAGCTGATGCTGTTGAAGACACAACAGAAAAACCAGAACACAAAATCAAAGAATTCAAAAAAGGAAAAATAACTCACGAATTAACATTCAACGACATTAACCAAGATGGTAAAATAAAACATGGTAAAATAATTGTTGACATTACCTACCCTACTACTGGTGACACTACAGACGAAAAACAATGGGTTAAAACAATTAAACTTGAAAATTATAGCGATGGTGGACGCAAACTTGAAGGAACAAAAACTATCACCTATCTTGGTTTAGTAAATGGTTTCCCAACATGGAATGTAAAACTTGACAGTGGAAAAGTAACCCTTAAAAATGGTAAAGTAATCACCTTCCAATACGACAGAACTCGTGCTATGATCGAAGGATTTACAACACCTCTTAACCACTCTGACGATGTATTTGAAATAAACGGAACAGGTAGCGGAATCAATAGAAAAGGTGTAGCATTTACATCTGTATTTACAAACTTGATAAAAGTTGCAGGTTGCCCAACTTTCAAATCGGGAACTGTTACCTATACAACAGAAACAAAAACATCGACAATAACATTTAATGGTGGCGATACATGTTCACCAACAGCTACAGTTACTGTTGATGGAAAAGTTAAAACTATCGATACTGATATAGAAGCAAATTAATACCAACAATAAACATAAAAAGGCTAAGCAAAATCTATTTGTTTAGCCTTTTTTCTTTCTTATTACTTATACGATTAATGATATAATCTACAAGATAACCGAAAGCAAATATAGATACAAGCCCAACAAAAAAGGCGATCATTATTTTTACACTTCCCATAACTACTAATATTTAAACAATAAAAGTACAATGGATTATATAAGTGTTTTATTAAAAGCTTTGGTTGAAATATAAAGATTTTATAAATTATTGATTAACGCTTTTACTTGCATTACGATAAGTAAACTCGTGGTAAATATGACGACGTGCAAAGCGTGAACGTGTTGATGAATTTACCAATTTTGTATATACATTACGAGGTACACCAAAGTATTCGTAGGTACTTTTATCGTGGAAGGTGATTTTAAGTGTTTGACCGCGATATTCAAAATCTAAAACAACCGAACTATTAATTAATTCAAGGTAAGCTTCTTGATTTTGTGCATGTGTTTCGGGCGAAATACTTACAAGGAAATGATATCCTTCTATAATCTTTTTACTTAAAACTTCAGCCTGAGCTTTACGCAATTCATCATCTTGAATTTTGTCGGGATGCCAGTCTTTTATTAGGTTACGGTATTTTACTTTTAAATCGGCCAGATTCGTTTCGTCTTTTATTCCAAAAAGACTTTTGTACTCAATTATTCGCTTCATTCTATATTTTTAATTCGGCGAAGGTACAAAATGATTGGTATATTCTAAAATGAATTATAAAAACGTACATTGTTTTCTATAGCCATAAAAACAAAAAGTCTCAATGAATGCACAGAATCATTGAGACTTTTACTTCTTTTTTTACAAACTATTTATTGTATTTAAACAGCTTAAACTTTTCGGTAGCATCATTAACATATAGATAAAGTGCTGCTTCAGTTACAAAAGTTTGACAATAAGTATAAGGAGTATCGGAGAAAGAATTGGCTTTCGACCATGTTCCATTAGTGTTCTCTTTCATAAATACAGTATTTCCTTTTGTAGCATCTTCATACAACAAAATGGTCTTTCCTTTATAATTAACGGCTTGCATGAATCGCGTTTTTATTGTCGATAGTTCGCTATTATTTATATCTTTCCATTTGTTATTTTCATATTTAAAGCATTTGGGCGAATTGCCTGCAACGGCATCTTTGTATGAAACAATCAATTGATTTGGGTACGAACTAACAATGAACATAAATCTTTTCCCGTCCGAAAAAGCTTCACCACCCTCAAATGATTCCCATTTTGAACCATTAAACATTTTTGCACAACGTTTATTCCCTGCTGTTTCTTTGTAAACTACAACTATTTTGTCGCCCAACATTGCCATTTGACTATCGAAATATTGACTTTTTGAAAATTCTGGCGTGCCAAGTACTTTCCATTGATTTTTGTCGAAAGAATAAACTGTTGCTTTGCTATGATATTTCGATTCGATAACGAAAATAGAAGGTACATCGTTATAAACAACCATATTGGTAGCAATCATATAATCGTCGGAAATAAATTGATTACCGAGTGTTTTCCACGATGTTCCATCGAATTTAAAAAGAGAAACTGACATTGTATTTCCATTATTTACACCCAATAAAACATAAGGAATACCTTTTGAAACAATCAATGATGTTACGCTACTTTGTTTGTTTACGGTAAAATCGGATCCTATTTGAGTCCATTTATTGTTTACTAATTTACATACCGTTATTTTATCGGTTTCAATGTTTGAAACTGCATAATATAAATCATTATTTTCGACAGCAAATAGTGGATATTGTGGCAATGTTTCCATTCCTTTTATTTCAGTCCAATCGGTCGATTGTGCAAATAAATGCGTTGACAACAAAATTGAAACAATTAAATAGATTAGTTTTTTCATGTGTATGTGGTTTTATGTTTATGGTTTTAATATTACGAATATATTACGTTTTATTGATAAATGACATCGACTACTAATTTTAATCCAACAAAGTAATTGCACTGTTGCCAACTTAAACTCGGATATATTCCATAGGCAATATCCGATCCATCTTTAGTCATTTTTACTCCACAAAAAACATGTGGCGACAAATAAGCAGAAGCTTGGGAATACGATACACCTTTAACACGTCGAACATAGCTATACATATTTTCGGCAATACCACCACCTAGAATAAAGCCATATTTCGATCTACAACCAGCATGCGAACCAGCTCCATAGCTTAGATTTAAAGTTATTGGAATTTGAAATGTGGCACTATTCGATAAATCGTCTTTCCAATATCCACCTTCTACTCCTGTTCTTGTACTAAAAGCAAATTCGCCTATGGTAAAAAAGGTATATCGCCAACCTAAACCAAAAGCTATGGTACTATTTAAGCCAATTTCTTCCTTGTTATCTAATGTTTGAATAGTATAATTATAAGCATGCATACCAAGATTTATATCGACAGGATGTTTACTAAAAAACGTATCGTATGAGGTATTTTGAGCACAAAGATTTAAAGTTAGTAAACCTAAAAGTAAAAAAACAAATAATTTCATTCTTGATGATTTTAGTATGGGGTACAAATATACAGTTGTTTTCTATTTTGGCTTTAGTATTTAAATTCATTAACGTCCGATAAAAGTATAAAAATCTTCTCGTATTAGAAAATATGATTGATATTCAATAGGATATGATTGTATGTTTAGTGTTTTTCAAAAGTAAG
>Ga0302286_10001731_pt1 | contig 15858 bp, 13 predicted proteins | sample III_Fen_E2_3_FD_198765 | JGI IMG/M metagenome (GOLD analysis project Ga0302286, IMG submission 198765) | Peat permafrost microbial communities from Stordalen Mire near Abisko, Sweden - III_Fen_E2_3 | ecosystem: Environmental > Terrestrial > Soil > Wetlands > Permafrost | place: Sweden: Abisko...
ACCACGCTTAGGTCACTCACCGGTGGACGCGCCTCGTTTACCATGAAGTTTGCCAGCTACGAACTCGTGCCGATGGACGTACAAGACAAGTTGCTGAAAGAGTACGAAGCCAGCCAACAAGACAAAGACTAAGACTAAGCCTGAGGCTTACCTATATGCAAAAAGCTGCTCCAAACTAATGTTTGAGGCAGCTTTTTCGTTTTTCAACCTGAACCAATTATCAAATAAATTTTGTAGCTAAATTGGAATATAATAATCTCATTTAAAACAACAAAGCCGCCTCAATTGCTTGAGGCAGCTTTGCAAATATAAAATATATCCGGTTCTTATGCTTCTGACGAAACCAAAGCCTTACGGGCTTCTACTATTCTATCCATTTCGTCATACGAACCAACAGTCATTTTGTCGAACTCGCGCTGGCCGGTACCGGCAGGAATCAAGTGTCCGCAAATAACGTTTTCTTTCAGACCTTCAAGTTTGTCAACCTTTCCGTTGATAGCTGCTTCGTTAAGCACCTTGGTGGTTTCCTGGAAAGAAGCCGCCGACATAAAGCTGCTTGTCTGAAGAGCTGCACGGGTGATACCTTGCAATACCTGACTGGAGGTTGCAGGAATCGCATCGCGTGATTCTACCAATTTCAAGTCCTTACGTTTAAGCGAACTGTTTTCGTCACGCAATTTACGTGCAGTAACAATCTGTCCGGCTTTCAATGTAGCAGAATCACCCGGGTTGATAACTACCTTTTTGCCCCACAAACGGTCATTTTCTTCGAGGAACTCGTTTTTATCCACCATTTGTTGTTCGAGGAAACGGGTATCGCCCTGATCAATCAGTTCTACCTTACGCATCATCTGACGCACGATAACTTCGAAGTGTTTATCATTGATTTTCACCCCTTGTAAACGATACACGTCCTGCACCTCGTTTACGATGTACTCTTGTACGGCAGTCGGGCCTTTAATAGCCAAAATGTCGGAAGGAGTAGTTGCACCGTCGGATAGCGCTACACCGGCACGTACATAGTCACTCTCTTGTACCAATATTTGTTTGGAGAGCGGCACCAGGTATTTTTTGATTTCGCCCATCTTCGAAGTAACGATAATTTCACGATTACCCCTTTTGATTTTTCCGAATGAAACTTCACCGTCAATTTCGGCCACTACGGCAGGATTTGATGGGTTACGGGCTTCGAACAACTCGGTAACACGAGGCAAACCACCGGTAATATCACCGGCCTTACCTACTGCACGAGGTATCTTCACCAACAATTGCCCGGCTTTCACTGAATCACCTTCGTCGAGCACTAAGTGGGCTCCTACAGGCAAGCTGTAGTTACGCAGCGGTGTTCCATCGGAAGCAAGTACATGTACGGTTGGTATTTTTGTTTTATCTTTCGATTCCACAATTACCTTTTCGCGCAAACCGGTAGCTTCGTCCGATTCTACCTTGAAGGTAACGTTTTCAATAATATCCTGAAATTCGAGCTTACCACCCATTTCGGAGATAATCACGGCATTAAACGGATCCCATTCGCAAAGCAACTGTCCTTTTTTAACCAAATCGCCCGGTTTGGTATATAACTTTGCACCATAAGGAACGTGTTGATTGGTCAATACAATTTTTGTGCGGGGATCAATCACACGCATTTCGGTCAAACGACCTACTACTACCTGGAAAGGATTACCGCTTTCATCGATTGCATCTACGCAACGTAATTCGTCAAGTTCTACAATACCATCGTAACGCGAAACAATACTCGATTCGGCAGCAATGTTCGATGCGATACCACCCACGTGGAAAGTACGAAGAGTCAACTGTGTACCAGGCTCACCAATAGACTGAGCAGCAATAACACCCACAGCTTCTCCCTTTTGCACCATTTTGCCTGTGGCAAGGTTGCGACCGTAACATTTGGCACATACACCTCTTTTCGATTCGCAAGTCAATACCGAACGAATTTCAACGCGTTCGATTGGTGAATTTTGAATAGTTTGAGCCACATCCTCGTTGATTTCTTCACCCGAGCGTACCAGAATTTCGCCGGTAAGCGGATGTTGAATATCGTGCAGAGAAACACGACCCAAAATACGTTCATATAAGGAAGCAATAACTTCTTCGTTGTTTTTCAACTCCACAGCTGTCAAACCGCGTAATGTACCACAATCGTCTTCGTTGATAATCACATCTTGCGATACATCCACCAAACGACGTGTGAGGTAACCGGCATCAGCTGTTTTTAACGCAGTATCAGCCAACCCTTTACGAGCACCGTGAGTAGAAATAAAGTATTCTAACACCGAAAGACCTTCTTTAAAGTTAGCCAAAATCGGGTTTTCAATAATCTGACCACCTTCAGCGCCTGATTTTTGAGGCTTAGCCATCAAACCACGCATACCTGAAAGCTGACGAATTTGTTCTTTAGAACCACGGGCACCTGAATCCAACATCATATATACAGAGTTGAATCCCTGATTATCGCTCGAAAGTTGTTTCATCAAAATGTTTGACAACCTTGAGTTTACGTGTGTCCATGTATCAATAATCTGGTTGTAACGTTCGTTGTAAGTAATGAAACCCATGTTGTAATTGTTCAGGATTTCTTCCACTTCGTCATAACCTTCTTTTACCAATGCATCTTTTTCAGCAGGGATAATAACGTCTCCAAGATTGAAAGACAGACCGCCTTTGAAAGCCATCTTGTAACCCAAATCTTTGATATCGTCAAGGAACTTAGCTGTAGTTGCCACACCGCACACCTTGATAATATTACCAATAATGTCGCGCAACGATTTTTTAGAAAGAAGTTCGTTGATATACCCTACTTGTTTTGGCACACATTTGTTGAAAATCACACGTCCAACAGTAGTTTCGATAAGTTGTTCGGTCAATTCGCCTTTCTCATCCAAATCCATCTGACGCACCTTGATTTGAGCATGTAGTGCCACACGACCTTCGTTGTATGCAATTTCCACTTCTTCGGTTCCGTAAAAAATCATACCTTCGCCCAATGCTCCGGGACGAGGTTTGGTGATATAGTACAGCCCAAGCACCATGTCCTGAGAAGGAACGGTGATAGGAGCTCCATTAGCAGGATTCAAAATATTATGTGAGGCCAACATCAGCATTTGTGCTTCCACCACTGCTTCATTACTCAACGGAAGGTGAACAGCCATCTGGTCACCATCAAAGTCGGCATTGAACGCCGTACAAGCCAATGGGTGCAACTGAATAGCTTTTCCTTCAATCATTTTTGGCTGGAAAGCCTGAATACCAAGACGGTGAAGTGTCGGAGCACGGTTGAGCAACACTGGGTGTCCCTTCAATACGTATTCCAGAATATCCCACACCACAGGGTCTTTGCGATCAATGATTTTCTTAGCCGATTTTACCGTTTTTACAATTCCGCGTTCAATTAACTTGCGAATAATAAACGGTTTATATAGTTCGGCTGCCATATCCTTAGGCAAACCGCATTCGTGCATTTTCAATTCCGGTCCTACGACGATTACCGAACGTGCAGAATAATCGACACGTTTACCCAACAAGTTTTGGCGGAAACGACCTTGTTTCCCTTTCAAACTGTCGGACAATGATTTAAGAGGACGGTTAGCATCTGTTTTCACCGCGCTTGCCTTGCGTGAGTTATCAAACAAAGAATCTACAGCTTCTTGAAGCATACGTTTTTCATTACGTAAAATCACCTCAGGTGCTTTGATTTCAATCAGACGTTTCAAGCGGTTGTTACGGATAATCACACGACGGTATAAATCGTTCAAGTCGGAAGTAGCAAAACGACCGCCATCCAAAGGCACCAAAGGACGAAGTTCCGGTGGAATAACCGGTAATACTTTCAAAATCATCCATTCGGGTTTGTTGCGCAGACGCGAAGCACGGAATGCTTCTACTACCTGAAGACGTTTCAAAGCCTCAGTTTTCTTTTGTTGAGAAGAAGTGGTATTTCCGATATGACGCAAATCATACGACAAAACATCCAGATCGATGGTTCTCAACATGTCGTAAATAGATTCGGCACCCATTTTTGCAATAAACTTGTTTGGGTCAGAATCTTCCAACTGTTGGTTTTCGCGTGGCAAGTTGTCAATCAAATCAAGATATTCATCTTCTGACAGCAATTCGCCTCTCACGATGTTCTCTGTTCCTTCAAGAATACCCGCTTGGATAATCACATATTTTTCATAATAAATGATTGAATCCAGTTTTTTGGTGGACATTCCCAGCAAATAACCTATTTTATTCGGAAGTGAACGAAAATACCAGATATGTGCGATTGGAACCACCAGACTGATGTGTCCCATACGTTCGCGACGTACTTTCTTTTCAGTTACTTCCACACCGCAACGATCGCAGACAATACCCTTGTAACGAATACGTTTGTATTTACCACAATGGCACTCATAGTCGCGTACCGGGCCGAAAATGCGTTCGCAAAACAGGCCATCACGTTCTGGTTTATAAGTACGGTAGTTGATAGTTTCAGGTTTCAGAATTTCGCCGTGCGACATTTCCAACATCTCTTCGGGCGAAGCCAAACCAATGGTTATCTTGCTAAAATTGCTCTTTATCTTATTTTCTCTGATAAAAGCCATAGTATTTTTTTTAGTTGAATTTTCTCCTGGTCTCCCAAAAGAGAATTCGCGTTTTTTTGAAGAATGTAAATTATCACCGATTAATACTCAAAAGAGAGTGATTAATCCAAATGAATACTCAGTCCGAGACCTTGCAACTCGTGCAACAATACGTTGAGCGATTCGGGCAATCCGGGTGTAGGCATCGGTTCGCCTTTCACGATAGCTTCGTATGAACGAGCGCGACCTACTACATCATCAGATTTTACAGTCAAAATTTCCTGCAAAATGTGAGCAGCCCCAAATGCTTCGAGTGCCCAAACCTCCATTTCTCCGAAACGTTGACCTCCAAATTGAGCTTTACCACCAAGCGGTTGTTGCGTAATAAGCGAGTACGGTCCGATGGAGCGTGCGTGCATCTTATCTTCAACCATGTGGCCAAGTTTCAACATATAGATGATACCCACTGTGGCTGTTTGGTCAAAACGTTCTCCGGTTCCACCATCATACAGATAAGTTTTTCCGTAGTTCGGCACACCAGCTTTTTCTGTCCATGCATTCAAATCCTCAAGGGTAGCACCATCGAAAATAGGAGTGGCAAATTTCACTCCGAGGTTCTTCCCTGCCCATGCAAGCACAGTTTCAAAGATTTGACCAAGGTTCATACGCGAAGGTACACCCAGCGGATTCAACACAATATCAACCGGAGTTCCGTCTTCTAAGAACGGCATATCTTCCTGGCGCACAATACGTGATACAATACCCTTGTTACCGTGACGACCGGCCATCTTATCACCCACACGAATCTTACGTTTCTTGGCAATATAGACTTTAGCTAATTGCACAATACCTGAAGGCAGTTCATCACCAATTGTGATATTGAATTTCTTGCGTTTGAGTTGTGCGTCCAGTTCTTTATACTTCTTCAGGTAATTAACAATCACTGCCTGAATCATATCATTACGGTGTGTGTCGGTTGTCCAACGGCTCACATGAACCGTAGTATAATCGATATCGTTCATTACCTTTTGGGTAAACTTGCTTCCCTTAGGAATCAGGTCGGTTCCCAAATAATCTCTCACACCTTGTGAAGTCTTATTTTGAGTAAGTGATACCAATTTTTCAATCAAGCGCATTTTCAATGCAGCTGCTTCTTTTTCAAACTCTTCTTCCATTTTAGGCAGTAAAGCTTTGTCAGCAAGACTTGATTTGCGTGTTTTTACAGCTTTTGCAAACAGACTCTTTCCAATCACAACTCCTCTCAATGAAGGAGACGCTTTCAGCGAAGCATCTTTTACATCACCGGCTTTGTCACCAAAGATAGCACGCAGCAGTTTTTCTTCGGGCGAAGGATCCGATTCTCCCTTAGGAGTAATCTTCCCAATCAGAATATCACCCGGAACAACCTGAGCACCTACTCTGATAATACCGTTTTCGTCTAAGTCGCGTGTTGCTTCTTCGCTTACATTAGGAATATCAGAGGTCAACTCTTCCATTCCGCGTTTAGTTTCACGCACTTCCAACGAATATTCAGTTACGTGTACCGAAGTGAAAATATCATCACGAACCACACGTTCGTTAATTACAATAGCATCTTCAAAGTTGTATCCTTTCCAAGGCATAAATGCCACTTTCAGGTTACGTCCCAAGGCAAGTTCTCCGTTTTCGGTCGAATAACCTTCGGTCAGAATTTGACCTTTAGTTACACGTTCTCCTTTTTCCACAATCGGACGAAGGTCAACGGTAGTTTCCTGATTGGTGCGCTGAAATTTAGGAACCTGATATTCTTTTACAGATTCATCGAAGCTGACAAATTCGGCATCTTCACTGCGATCATAGCGAATCACAATACGTCTTGCATCTACAAATTCGACCAAGCCGTCGGCTTCAGCCATGATTTGAGTACGCGAATCATGAATCATTTGTCCTTCAATACCTGTTCCTACAATAGGAGCCTCGCAACGAAGCAATGGAACTGCCTGGCGCATCATGTTCGATCCCATCAACGCACGGTTAGCATCATCATGTTCCAAGAAAGGAATCAATGAAGCGGCAATCGACGCAATCTGAGTCGGCGATACATCCATCAGGTCAAGATCGTTGGGAGAAACTACCGGATAATCAGCATCCTGACGTGCTTTTACACGTGAGCTTATAAAATTTCCGTTTTCGTCCAAAGGAGCATTTCCCTGAGCAATAAGCTTTTGGTCTTCTTCTTCGGCTGTCAGATAAATAATCCCTTCTTTGGTCATATCTACATGACCGTTAGTGACTTTTCTGTACGGAGTAATGATAAAACCTAATACATTGATTTTGGCATATACACACAAAGAAGAAATCAAACCAATGTTTGGACCTTCAGGAGTCTCAATAGGGCAAAGACGGCCATAGTGCGTAAAGTGAACGTCACGAACCTCAAAACCGGCTCTCTCTCTCGAAAGACCACCAGGCCCGAGTGCAGAAAGACGACGTTTGTGCGTGATCTCAGCCAAAGGATTGGTTTGATCCATAAACTGCGACAGCGCATTAGTTCCAAAAAATGTATTTATTACCGACGAAATAGTTTTTGCGTTTATCAAGTCAGTCGGCGTAAACACCTCATTGTCGCGCACATTCATTCGTTCACGAATGGTACGAGCCATCCGCGCCAACGCTACCCCAAATTGGTTGTAAAGTTGTTCGCCGACGGTACGTACACGACGGTTGCTCAAGTGGTCAATATCATCCACTTCAGCTTTAGAATTGATCAACTCGATTAAGTATTTGATAATCTCGATGATATCTTCTTTTGTCAACACGCGCACATTCATTTCAGTGGTAAGGTTCAACTTACGGTTGATACGATAACGGCCAACTTCTCCCAAATCATAACGTTTTTCGGAGAAGAACAGACCATTAATTACCTCACGAGCCGAAGCATCGTCAGCAGGTTCTGCGCTACGTAATTGACGATAAATATATAAAACTGCATCACGCTCCGAGTTACTCGGGTCTTTTTGCAGTGTATTGTAAATGATACTGTAGTCACTCTGATTTTGTTCTTCTTTGTGAAGCAACACTGTTTGTGCTCCCGAATCCACAATTGCATCAATGTGACTGTTTTCGAGAATAATTTCGCGGTCAATAACCACTTCATTACGCTCAATAGAAACCACTTCTCCGGTATCTTCATCCACGAAGTCCTCGTTCCATGATTTTAGAACACGTGCAGCCAGTTTTCTACCTACAGCCTTTTTCAAGCTGCTTTTGTTTACTTTAATTTCTTCAGCAAGATTGAATATTTCGAGAATATCCTTATCGCTTTCAAAACCAATGGCACGCAACAAAGTAGTTACAGGCAATTTCTTTTTACGATCGATGTAAGCATACATCACGTTGTTGATGTCCGTAGCAAATTCTATCCATGCACCTTTGAAAGGAATAATACGTGCAGAATAAAGCTTTGTTCCGTTAGTGTGTACACTCTGTCCGAAAAACACACCCGGTGAACGGTGCAACTGAGATACAACTACCCGTTCGGCGCCATTAATTACAAATGTGCCTTTTTCGGTCATGTATGGAATGGTTCCCAAATACACATCCTGAATAACTGTATCAAAATCTTCGTGTTCGGGATCCGTACAATAAAGTTTCAATTTAGCTTTCAGGGGCACACTATGAGTCAACCCTCGTTGCACACACTCTGCAATAGAGTAACGGGGAGGATCCACGAAATAGTCCAAAAACTCAAGGACGAAGTTATTTCGGGTGTCTGAAATGGGAAAATTTTCGGCAAATACGTTAAACAGGCCTTCATTCTTCCTCTTTTCGGGAGGAGCATCCAGCTGGAAAAAGTCCTGAAACGATTTTAATTGAACCTCAAGAAAATCGGGATATTCTAACGGATTTTTTATTGAGGCGAAGTTTATTCTTGGGTTTGCTGTGTTGGACATCATTTGGAAGGAAAGTTTGGTTGAACTTAATAAGCCGTTGCTCGTTAAAGAATAAAAAAACAGTGACATACAACTGAATAATAAACAATTATCTACATCACACATGTAGTTTCCGACAATTTACTGCCGGCACACAATAGACTTCAACAAGCCATTGAATTTAATAGCACAAGAAGGAATGAATATTCGCGGCAATAAACCGATATTGGCGGTTTTGGCACGGTTGCCAAAAAGAATACACATTATACGCAAAAAGGTTTAGAATCTCATCTAGATGAGATTCTAAACCAAATGCCTGAAAATCAGGGTGTGCTATTTAAGTTCAACTTCAGCTCCGCCTTCGGTGAGTTGCTTTTGCAAACCTTCAGCTTCTTCCTTAGAAGCGCCTTCTTTGATTGCACTAGGAGCACTGTCAACTAAGTCTTTTGCTTCTTTCAAACCAAGACCGGTCAATTCTTTTACAAGTTTAACGATTGCTAACTTGTTTGCACCAGCTGCTTTCAAGATTACATCAAATGATGTTTTTTCTTCAGCAACAGCAGCAGCTGCAGCAGGAGCGGCAACGGCAACAGCGGCAGCTGCCGGTTCGATTCCGTATTCTTTTTTCAGGATTTCTGCCAACTCGTTTACTTCTTTTACGGTCAAGTTAACCAATTGTTCTGCAAATGCTTTCAAATCTGCCATGATGAGATATTTTTAAAAATTTGAATAATTACTATTTCTGTATTTTTTTATCGTTCCGACAACGTCTGTAATACGCCGTGGAGAGTATTTCCTCCTGATTGGAGTGCGGACACAACGTTCTTGGCAGGCGATTGCAGTAAAGCAATAACATCTGCGATAAGTTCGTTTTTACTTTTAATATTAATCAGAGCATCAAGCTGATCCGCTCCGATGTAGAAACTTTCTTCCACATAGGCTGCCTTCAATTGAGGCTTATCCTTTTTGTTGCTTTTGCTAAATTCTTTGATCAATTTAGCAGGTTCGTTTCCTACATTCGAGAGGAACAGAGAGGTAGCACCTTTCATTGAATCGAACAACGGGCTAAAGTCTGTGCCCATAGATTCGAGAGCCTTGAGCAGTAGTTTGTTTTTTACAACAACCAATTTGATGTCTTGGTTAAAACAAGCTTTGCGCAATTTTCCCGTTTCAGCGGCATTAAGACCTTCGGTGTTCGCTAAGTAGAAGTGATTGTACTCTCCTATCGTTGCCTTAATTTGCTCTATGATGACGCTTTTATCTTCCTTTTTCATACAATACAACTTTTTTAGTTTTCTTCAACCGATTTGGGATCAATCTTAATACCAAGACTCATTGTACTTGAAAGATAAATGCTCTTCACGTAAGTACCTTTTGCCGTAGAAGGCTTCAATTTGATAAGCGTGTGAATAAATTCTTTCGCATTATCAGCAATTTTTGAAGCATCAAACGACACTTTACCTATGGATGTGTGAACAATACCTGATTTATCAACTTTGAAGTCAATTTTTCCTTGTTTGACTTCTAATACAGCCTTAGCCACATCAGTGGTAACAGTACCGCTTTTAGGGTTTGGCATCAAACCACGAGGGCCTAATACACGTCCTAAAGCACCAATTTTACCCATGATAGCCGGTTGTGTGATGATAACATCGATATCAGTCCAACCTCCTTTAATCTTTTCGATATACTCGTCCAGACCAACATAGTCAGCGCCGGCTGCTTTCGCATCGGCCTCTGCATCGGGTGTGCATAACGCGAGAACCCTAATCTGCTTGCCGGTTCCGTGTGGAAGGGAGACAACACCGCGTACCATTTGTGTGGATTTACGGGGGTCAACGCCCAGACGCACGTCAACGTCAACAGAAGCATCGAATTTGGTAGTCGATATCTCTTTTACCAAAGCTGCTGCTTCTTTCAGAGAATAGGCTTTCCCGGCTTCAACCTTGCTGTTAGCCAACTTTTGATTTTTCGTCAGTTTACTCATGTTGAATTTTTGTTTTTAATTATTTTCCGGGAGCTTCTCCTTTTACGGTTATTCCCATACTACGAGCTGTTCCTGCTACCATTGTCACTGCTGACTCAAGTGTGAAACAGTTTAAATCGACCATTTTGTCAGTTGCAATAGCTGTAACTTGTTCCATAGTAACTTCTGCTACTTTGATACGGTTTGGCTCTGCAGATCCGCTTTTTAATTTGGTGGCTTCCAATAATTGAATAGCTACCGGCGGAGTTTTGACAATAAAGTCAAATGATTTGTCGGAGTAATAAGTAATAACAACAGGTAAAACTTTACCTGCCTTTTCTTGGGTTCTGGCATTAAATTGCTTACAAAACTCCATAATATTGATCCCCTTGGAACCCAATGCTGGGCCAACGGGAGGCGATGGGTTTGCAGCACCGCCTTTTATCTGTAATTTGATAAGTCCAGCAACTTCTTTTGCCATGATTTTGTTTAATTTAAAAATTTAGTATCCGAGCTTCACGATTCGTAACAACCGCTTACTCTTTTTCCACTTGCATAAATCCTAATTCCAAAGGAGTCTTACGCCCAAAGATTTTCACCATCACTTTGAGCTTTTTCTTTTCGTTGTTTACTTCTTCAATTACGCCGCTAAAACCGGTGAAAGGGCCAAATATTACTTTGACGCTTTCTCCTACCGAATATGAGAGAGAGATGTCTTCACCTGCCTCTTGCAATTCGTCCATTGTTCCAAGAATACGATTTACTTCCGCAGAACGAAGGGGAGTGGGTTGGTCGTTTGAACCTCCGAGAAAGCCTAATACATTTGGCATTTGGCGTAAACGGTGGCTAACGTCGCCCACGATGTTAGCTTCGACCAAGACATAACCAGGCAAATAGCTCTTCTCTTTCGTGATTCGCTTGCCGTTACGTACTTGAACTACCTTTTCGGTTGGAATCAAGACCTGAGCTACGAATTGGCCAAGGTTCGTATTCTTGATTTCTGCATCAATATACTCTTTTACCTTGTTCTCTTTGCCGCTAATAGCACGCATCACGTACCATTTCTTTGCAGTCTCAACCATTTTCAACCTCCTAGATAATGTGTTTGTAAACCAACTTCATGACATTTTCGAACCCTAAGTCCATGACCCAAACCACCAATGCAATCACAAGGGAAGCTACTAATACAACAATTGCGCTGTTGGTCAATTCTTTATAGGTAGGCCATGAAACTTTATGTACGAGTTCTGTGTAAGCCTCTTTACAATAGTTAATGAATCTTTTCATAGCAATGTGGATTTTTTTTGTGGCACGGGTGGTACGGCTCGAACGCACGACACTCGGTTTTGGAGACCGATGCTCTACCAACTGAGCTACACCCGTAAAAATTTAGCCTAATTATTCAGCATTTGCTTCCAAAATAGGGATAATACATTAATTCTTTTGGGATAATAATCCTGACAGGAATTGCTTCCTGTCAGGATTTTATCATCAAGTCAAAACTAAGATTCAGAGGCTTTTATGTTTAAATTTAAACATTCCGGCAATTCTCCGTATCTATTTAGCCTGACAGTGTATTAGTCGAGCAATTCAGTAATCTGACCTGCACCCACAGTACGGCCACCTTCACGGATAGCAAAACGCAGACCAAGGTCGCAAGCTACCGGATAGATAAGTTCTACAGTGATTGTCAAGTTGTCACCAGGCATAACCATTTCAGTTCCTTCAGGAAGAGTGATTTCACCTGTAATATCCAATGTACGGATATAGAATTGAGGACGATATTTGTTGTGGAATGGAGTGTGACGACCACCTTCTTCTTTTTTCAGGATATAAACCTGAGCTTTGAATTTAGTGTGAGGTTTAACTTTACCTGGGTGAGTAATAACCATACCGCGTTTGATTTCTTCTTTGTCGATACCACGAAGCAACAAACCTACGTTGTCACCAGCCTGGCCATCGTCCAAAATCTTACGGAACATTTCTACTCCTGTTACAACCGACTTTTTAGGTTCAGTTCCCAAACCGATGATTTGAACTTCGTCACCTGTTTTGATTTTACCTGTTTCGATACGACCTGTAGCAACTGTACCACGACCTGTAATCGAGAATACATCTTCAACCGGCATCAAGAAAGGTTTATCGGTATCGCGCGGAGGCAGTGGAATAAATGTATCAACTGCATCCATCAATTCCATGATTTTGTCTTCCCATTCGGCAACACCATTCAAACCACCCAAAGCAGAACCACGGATGATAGGTGTGTTGTCGCCATCAAATTCATAGAAAGAAAGCAATTCACGCATTTCCATTTCTACCAATTCAAGCATTTCTTCGTCGTCAACCATATCGCATTTGTTCATGAAAACAACCAATTTAGGTACATTTACCTGACGAGCCAAAAGGATATGCTCGCGTGTTTGAGGCATAGGACCGTCAGTTGCTGCAACTACGATAATAGCGCCGTCCATTTGGGCAGCACCGGTAACCATGTTCTTCACGTAGTCGGCGTGACCCGGACAGTCAACGTGCGCATAGTGGCGGTTAGCTGTTTCGTATTCTACGTGTGCGGTGTTAATTGTAATACCGCGTTCCTTTTCTTCTGGAGCGTTGTCGATAGAATCGAACGAACGTACTTCAGAGAGACCTCTTTTTGCTAATACAGTGGTGATCGCAGCTGTCAACGTGGTTTTACCGTGGTCCACGTGGCCGATTGTCCCGATGTTAACGTGCGGTTTCGTCCTGTTAAAATGTTCTTTTGCCATAACTCAGAAAAAATTATTTATTAATAAAATAGATGTGGTAATCATCGTACTGTTTGAGCTGTTGATGGGAATTGAACCCATGACCTCTTCCTTACCAAGGAAGTGCTCTACCTCTGAGCTACAACAGCAAAGCGATTTACTACTTCACAAATTTAAAAAATTCAACCCGGTTTTTTATACCGGTATATATTGGTGTAAATCCTGGAGCGGGAAACGGGACTCAAACCCGCGACCCTCAGCTTGGAAGGCTGATGCTCTATCGACTGAGCTATTCCCGCGAAAAAAGTGGGCAGTGATGGATTCGAACCACCGTAGGCGTCGCCAGCAGATTTACAGTCTGCCCCATTTGGCCACTCTGGTAACTGCCCCTTTTTGTTTTGTTCGCCTCTTCTCTACCTTGAGCCTTTATGTATGTCTGCGAACTTGTTTTTTCAAAGAGCCTCTTGTCGGATTCGAACCAACGACCCCGAGATTACAAATCACGTGCTCTGGCCAACTGAGCTAAAGAGGCGGTTCGTTTTTTCAATCAAAAGCCGTCTTAACTATAGGTGGTTAAAACGGCTTGCAAATGTAGGCGTTTTTTTCTGAAGTGCAAAATGTTGAATAGTTTTTATTCAGAAAAAACCCATTTTTTATTGCGCTGTTTGCAATGCCTTAAATATCAGAATAATATTTGTCATTTTGACTGGCAGTTTATTTATTGTTGTCGGCTTATTTGACTTTTTCTTTATGTTTAATAACCTGTTTTTCGATGGCATCCACAGCTGTATCGACAGCTTCTTCGAAGGTATCACATACTTTTGAGGCAAAAATTTCATTTCCCGGGATGTTGATTTTGACTAATGCTTCTTTGTTGGTAGCACTCTCGGGCTTTATTACTTTTAGGATTACTTCGGCATTCAATATTTCGTCGAAAAATTTTTCGAGTTTAATTACTTTTTTAGTAATGTGGTCTTCCAATTTCTTGGTGGCCTCAAATTTGATGGCTTGAATCTTGATGGTCATGGTTACCTCCTTTTTTTAGCCCTTGGATGGGCTTGTTCATAAATGGAATGTAGTTGCTCAAAAGTTGTATGTGTGTAAATTTCGGTTGCCGACAGATTGCTGTGCCCAAGCAACTCTTTTACCGCATTCAACTCTGCTCCGTTATTTAATAAGGTGGTGGCAAATGTGTGCCGCAACACGTGCGGACTTCGTTTCTTCATTGAGGTGATTCCTGTGAAGGCCTCACGCACCTTATTATATATAAATTTCGGATAAACTTCTGCGCCGTTATTAAGGGTGATTAGTCGTTCCGCGCTATTTTCGATTGTGGCATTGCGTTCGATGACGTATTTTTTTATTAATTCGGCTAGCGATTCTCCATAAGGAAGAATGCGCTCTTTGTTGCGTTTGCCTAAAACTCTGAGTGTTCGTTTCGATAAATCAATGTCCGAATCTTTCAGCCCTATGAGTTCGGCTCGACGAATGCCGGTTTGATAAAGCAGCTCTATAATAAGCTTGTCGCGCAATTGATCAAAGCTATTTTCGATGATATTTTCACTCACAAAATTAACTTCATTTTCTCTAAAAACCAAGGGTAACGGCTTTTTTATTTTAGGCGAAATGATTTTTTTTGTCGGGTTGTTAACACACAGCTCTTTATGGTTGAGAAACCTGTAAAATGATTTGAGAGCAGAGAGTTTTCGGTTCACCGTACGTGCCGAATCACCGGTTTCCATGAGAGAAATAATCCATTCTCTGATTTGCAAAGGCGTTACCTGAGCGGGATCAAATGTGTCGGATGCAGTAGGTAGATGACGAACGAACTGTACTAGGTCATTATGATACGACAAAACGGTATGAGAAGAAGAGATTTTCTCATACCGTAAGTATTCTATGAATCGGTCGATCATGCAGCAAAGGGATTTGTTGCAAAGATAACCTAAAACCGCGGAAATGGTGCGGTATTATTCCTGACTTTCGTGCAATTGTTGAACGTAGGCAGCGTGGATCAATTCTTCGCGACGAACAACCGACGGCTTAGAAAAGGCCTGACGTCTTCTCAATTCTTTTACCACACCTGTTTTTTCGAATTTTCTTTTGAATTTCTTCAAGGCTTTTTCGATGTTTTCGCCTTCTTTTACGGGAACTACGATCATATTCTTAGCGAATTATGTTTTAATTGTTACGATTATTTCGGGCTGCAAAGGTAGAGAAAGGTTTTCGATTATACAATATATTTACCGAAAATATTTTGAAACAATCTTTACCCTTCTCTACCCTACTTCTCAATCTTTTTGCCTTTTCGCTCTTTCTAACACCTTATTATTCTATTTTACAACCCAATACCTCCCGATTTTTTCTTTCCGCTATCACTATCGGGGAGTGTTTGTTTTTTTCCTACTTCTTTCCCTGTGCTGAAGTGATAATTTATTTCAACAAAAACCAGATTCTTTATCAGGTTCAGACTGGCTCGCGATTGCTGATAATAGTTTTGAGCCTGAGTCAGCTGATCTTGTGTATATTTCAAACCCATGTTAACCGGTGGCATATAAAGCAGTGTTATATTGAGTTTTTGTTTCATCAACGACTTACTGACAAACAACACTATCAAGTCATTATTATCTGAGGTATATCCCTGGATAGTT
>Ga0302286_10001732_pt1 | contig 15857 bp, 13 predicted proteins | sample III_Fen_E2_3_FD_198765 | JGI IMG/M metagenome (GOLD analysis project Ga0302286, IMG submission 198765) | Peat permafrost microbial communities from Stordalen Mire near Abisko, Sweden - III_Fen_E2_3 | ecosystem: Environmental > Terrestrial > Soil > Wetlands > Permafrost | place: Sweden: Abisko...
ATAACATACCACTTCCCGGAGTTATCCGTACTTTCTTAAGGTTCAGTTCGCCACGGCTTTCTTCTCCGAAAAATCGATCGGAATCAACAGTTTAAAACTGATGTTGCGGCCCTGGTTAAAAATGCCTGTTCTTCCTGTTGCATAATTCATTCCGGTATATTTCAGGCGGCTGAGATGACTTTGGTACGCCAAATCTGTGAGGTTGTTAATTGACACAAACAGTGAGAACCAGGTCTTTTGGCGGTAAACAAAATCAGTTCCGGCCCCGATATTCAACAACGTATATCCGGGAGTTCGGGTTTCCGTTCCGTAAGCAGCATAAATATGGTTTTGCTTCCAGGTGTCGTCAATACCGAATTTCACATAAGAATTGGCGAAATAATGAACCGTTTTTTCAAAATCAAGTCTGATTTCTGAGGTCCAATGCGGTGGTGGGGTGAAGGGCAAATAGCGTGATGTAGCGGGTTGATTGGCAAGTGTTCCGATCACATACGAAAATGTGTTTTCGAAATGAATCCAATCTAATGGGTGCGGATGAAAATCAATTCGAAATTCGCCACCATAAAACAGAGCATTTCCTTCAGCAAATTTAAATACCGGCAAGTTACTAAGCTGTGAACCTTGGTTATCAGTCAAATCGAGCCGGTTACTGAAAATAAAATGATCGATGGCATTGACGAATAAATCCACTTCAGTTGAGATGTGGGTGGTATTCGATCCGATTGCAAAGTCGATTTGAGAGCTTGATTCCGGTTTCAGGTTCGGATTGCCAATTTCATAGCGCTGTGTGCCTTCGTGAACGCCATTTGAACCTAATTCGGCAATGTTTGGCGCCCGAAATCCGCGCGATAGATTGAGTTTTGTGAAAACCGATTCGCTGATTTGATAAATTGCCCCGACACTTCCTGAAATTCCGGAAAAGGTTTTATCGAACGAACCGAAGCGTTTAATTGCTCCCGGCTCGGAAGCGGAAACCTGGATGCCATCTGCCTTCTGATAAAGAGCTGCGCTTGTTTCGGCCCTTTTGTCGAAACGGATGCCACCACTAAAATCGAAATTACCTGACTTTTTATTTGCGATTGCAAAAACGCCTGCATCGAACAAATGATAAGCGGGCACCAGAAATTCGGTTCCTTTGTTTTGCGATTGCTGCCACATTCCGCCCGTTCCGGCTGTGAAATTCCAGTTGTTCAGTTTCGGAAAGTTATATTTGATGTCGTACGTGAAGGTGTTCATCAAAAAGAATAACCCATACTGATCGGGTGTTACAAACTCTTTTCGGCGGTTTTGCTGAATTCCCAAAGTAGCTTCAATATTTCCGTTCCCGATAAAAATCCGGTTATTCCACACTGCTTTGTAATGATCAATTTTCTGGAATGGAACATTGGGTTGGTACGAATGAAAGTCGGATGAATTCGCAATTACATCGTTTGTTGTACCGTCGGGTTGAACAATCGATTTTAGAAATTTTCCTGTCAGGCTATCGCGGTTGCCTTCCACAATTCCGGGTTCCAGATGGTATAAACGAAGGTTCAGATGCGAAAATCCCCAGCTCCGGTTAATTCCGAACATTGAACTGACCGCATTTTCGCGAAAACCCGAGTTGAAAACCGGCCCGTCGTACTTGTTCTGATAATCATGGGCCATTTTATTGCTGTACCGGGCATCCCAAATCAGTCCGTTTTTATTGCCTGCCAAATCAACCGAATAGTCAATCAAGCCATTGTTCGTCTGGTAATTGCTGCTGATGTTTCCCCGAATCGATCCATCGGGTAGGGTTGGAGCCGAAAACATATTGATAACACCGGCCATGGCGTCCGATCCATAAGCTAAACTGGCAGGTCCTTTCAAGATTTCTACGTGATTAATTGTGTTCTCATCGATTTCAATGCCATGTTCGTCGCCCCATTGCTGTCCTTCCTGCCTGACTCCATCGTTAACTACAACCACGCGATTATATCCCAGTCCGCGAATGACCGGTTTTGAAATCCCTACTCCGGAAGTGACCTGCGAAATGCCCGGAACCTTCGAAAGTGCGTCAATGATGTTGGTCGACGAATTCTGAAGCAACTGAGTGCGGGGAACAACTGCTATCGGCGAAGGCGTACGGTTGGTTTCAATTCCTCCGGATTGCCCGGTTACAACCACTTCGCTGATTTCAGTTGCCGACAATTCCATCACAAAATCCTGCGAATGGATTATAGCCAGATCGAGCTGTTTCGACTGCATTTTGTACCCAACCGAGCTAACCTGAATCAGCAGTTTGGTTGCCGGCAGTTTGTCGATCGAATAGGTTCCGTCAGCTTGGGTTACGGTACCTGTTTTGAGGTCAGGAAAGTAAATACTTACTCCCGGCAATGATTCGCCAGTTGATTTTTCGGTAATCTTTCCACTTAAATGAGTATTCGATGAAATGGCATTGGGTTCTGCAAATACGGAGGACAACAGAAGTAATAAATTTACTGTTGTTGATATTATTTTATGTCGCATAGATATCTTTTTTAGATACCGGTTTAGTTGCCGGTATAATTATTTTTCGACTGAAATGCCTCTGACTAAATGGCAAATCAGTATTCAAATTTCTGATGGTAGTTGTGAAGTTTTGTCTTTTCGGTATAAAAAGGATAGCAATGGATCAGGCGGCAGGTGGTGCCCTAAGTGAAAAATAACTTAGTACAGGAACAAAATGAATATGCTTTTCTGGAGAATTGTAAACCGGAATGCTTTTGAGGTAAATTATGGAAGTTAATTGCTCTGCAGCTACAAAATTGAAAAACTCAAAGTTGCAGATCGTACAGGTTTCTTCGGGTCGACTGAATGATTGATGATTTGAGTGCCGGAAGTGAGACAACTCACCATGATGCACATGCACTGTTTTACTGATCATCGGATAGAACAGCAAAAGCATGTGAATAACGACAAGCCCAATGAAATTATTCCGGTTCCTATTTTTCACGTTTCGAAACTATAAAATTTTAGTTGCATTAAATTCGAAATTAAAACAACGAAGTATAAAATAAGTTAAGAGAATCTTTTGTCTTATTTTTGAAAAGAAAAATTTGTGAAGTTAAAATAATGATAATCAGTGGCCTATTCAAGCCTGATAGATGGGGTTTGATCCGTTCTCTTTGCGTTTCCAGTTGATTTGTGCTAAGAACAATCCCGAGATTACAATAGCGATTCCGACCATCTGATGAAAATTAAGTTGGTCGCCTAAAATCAGGTAAGCAAAAATAGCCACGAATACCGGTATAACATTAATGAAGATATTCGATTTATTGATTCCTATGTTCCTGACACTATACGTGAAAAGGATAAATGCAAAGGTTGAAGCAAAGATGGCCAGCTTGATGATGGCTCCAAAAGCTTTGGCATCAAAAGCGACCTGGGTGAAATCCTGAAATTCGAATCCAACCCAGAAAGGAAGAAAAAGCAACGCTCCAATCAGGTTTTGGTAAGTGATGATAGTGAATGTATTGTAACGGTGCGAAATTCCCTTTAAAATACTTGCATAGCCAATGGCGCCCATCACTGCCAGAAATTCGAGCGAAACCCCCAATGGCGAAGCCGTAAAATTGAAGGAGGTATCGAGCACAACCAAACTAACTCCTAAAAAAGTAATGACGAGACCAAAAAGGTTGGTCCGGCTGAGTTTTTCTTTGTAAAAATACCAGGCAACAACGGGTGTGAATAGCGGAATGGTGGCAACGATGACCGATGCTACTGTTGATGAAACATACTTCAGCCCAAAGCTTTCGCCCATGAAATACAGAAAAGGTTCGAAAAAGGCCAGCAACAAAAAGTATTTCAGGTCGCCCGTACGGATCGTTTGAAGTTTTTTTGTCAGAATGGTAAAAATCAGCAATAAACCGCTGGAGATAAGCAATCTGAAAAAAATAGTGGTAAGCGGACCATACGCTTCGTATACAACTTTAACCCAGACAAACGAAAAGCTCCAGAATATCATCGACAAAAGTGCTGCCCCAAAAGGCAACCATGCTTTGTTCTTCATTTAAATCATTTGATGAGGCGCAAAAGTATGGATAATCGGCTGGATAAAAAAGTGAGGTTTGTCTTGATCCGACAACTTCAGGTTCATCTCACCAGTACTTTGCCAAAAACAAGTCAGGGGTTCACTTCGAGTGAAACCCTGACTAAATGATCCTACATTAAATGATTGTATGTGCCAATTATCAAATTGTCAGTGTTTTACTACCAATTTTTCACTGATTGTTTTGTCTCCAATTATTACCCGGATAATATAAACGCCGTCTTTCCAACTGGCAGTGTTGAGTTTGGTTTGTTTATCTTTTATTTTTGTCTTCTTTTCCTTCATGCGCTGCATCGAATCATAAATTTCAAGGCTCCATTCAATATCTTCCTTAAGGGATTCCTTGCTATTGCTGACCAATTCTAAAGTAGTCTCATCAGTAGTTGGATTGGGTGAAATGGACAAATATCTACCCGCAGCTACAGATATTGGATAATAATAAGTAGCGCTTGTGCCCGGGCAAGTATTTTGGGTATTTAGCGTTAACACATATTCACCTGCTCTATACCATGTTACATAGCAATTTAAGCCACCAGGGTTAAAATAATTGTTAAAGATGCCCGGGGTTAAACTCCAGTTATAGGAGGAAGTTACATTTATCCCATCAACAGTTGCAGAATAGATAGCAGATGCCCCTACCTGATTATACCTTGGTCCGGAGACATTTCTAATAACAGGAACACCTACCCAAACTGTTTTAGCAGGCAAAGTAATATCTCCATAAGTTGTATGGATAACTGCCGAAATTGTTCCTTGACCAGGATTACTATTTGTTGCATAAGCGAAACCTGTGGTAGGGTTAATTGCAAGGCTGTAGCCAATACTTGTGCAACTCCATGAAACTGTTGCCCCTGATGGAAGGTTAACGACGGAGTAAGTTGTGCCTGAAGGACAAACAATATCAGCGCCTGAGATAGTAATATTGAAATCAACTGTAAAAGAAATTGTCGTTCCACTAGAACTTATATTGGAAATTCTCAATTTCCCTGATGTTCCATTCTTCAGAAATGGAGTTGGATTTGTATTGTCATTAATTGCGGTTCTGCCAACACCTGAGGAATAGTTAGCTGATTGAGGGCTACCATCTACAGTTAATGTTCCATTTAGTCTATAGATATAAGCCTCGTCATTTGGTCCATAATAATTATCACCATTTTCATATATACGGTACACAAGGAGCCCATCTCCGCCTAATGTGTTTTCATAGATACCACTTCGCTTTCTATACTCGACAATGAAATACTCATCATTACTATATTGTGATTTAATTTTATAACAATTGTTTGAGCTTGATGTTAATGGTGAAAGCGTATAAGTTCCTGGTTGAGTAATTTCGGGAATAGATCCAATCCATCCTCCATATCTATTTTTCGAATAAGCATCCATGTGTGGAAAGATATTATCGGAACCGTCTCCCATAATTCCCCAATAGCTCGCTGGATTTAATGTTGGATTATAGTCTGGTCCGTGATATAAATCGGTTGCTCCTAACACATGAAAAAATTCATGACATATTGTTTTTGCCGAGAATGCTATGGCGGAATTTAACAAAGTATAATCGTTTACTTTTTTCCCATTAACATATACGTTTTGAGAATACAAAGACCAACGGTGAGGCCACAGTATATCACCTGTTCCACTGGAAACATCCAATGATCCCCCCTGTACTATAAGACATACATGGTCAATATCGCCATCATTATTGGCATCAAGATTTAGATTAGTAGGAACCTGGCTTGCTATGGCTTCAACAGCTCTTTTAATTAAACCATGCTCACGAGCCTCTCGTTCAGGAAAACTATTGCCATAACCATTGAGTCCACTACTTATAAAGTAACTTCTATCATTGGTGTCCATGTACGATAAATTGGTATTTGATGCACAAGTTGGATAAAAGGTACTGTTAACATCAAGCTGATTATATGATGCTTCCTGAAAATAACTTTTTAATGATTGCCCTGAAGTGGAATTAAAAAATGGTGAATAATAATTGCGATTGTCATAGAATTCACTCATTCCGTTGAACCTGACAAATATGACAAGAGTCTGTATCGTATCACTTGAAGTTGTTGATGCACTTTTCAGAATTCCACCTGAAACAAAAAATTTCCCTATGTTATCCTTTCGATGCTTTGTTACATTATCAAAGAATTCTTTATCAAATGAATGAATTCCCTTTTTTAGCCCTTTTTCGCCCGGATTTACTTTCCCGACGATGTACTTAGAGCAAACCACCTTGACATTGATGGCTTCAGCATAATACCACCAACCGTCTTTTTCATTTTTTAGCAATGAATAGCCGTCTTTATCATGTATCATCCCACCAAATTCATCGCCAGTCATAAAACAATCAATTTTTGTCCCATCAGGCTGAGTTATTGAATAGGGCATTTTTTCAACATAAATGGCAAATACATTAATGCTAAACGCCATCAAAATAATCGTTAAAATTTTTTTCATATTAATTTGTTTTTTTTGCTATTGTTCCACATATAAATATACTATCGTTCAAATCTTTAAGAAAAGTAAAACCCAAACGCAAAACTTCTTCATTATCCCAGTTCTCGAAATTCCCCAAAGTGTAAACGGCATTATCGTAATTCCCGTTGAATTTTGGGAAGTCCTTCAAACGCAGATAAAAAGAGTAGGAAGTATCTGTAATAACCAAGTGCTTCGTGTCTGGATTAAATCTAGTACGAATAGAATCGCCGTAAGCCGAAACATAAACCATTACACCATTTTGAGTTTCCGTTATTGGTGACAGGGTGATTTCGGTAGCTATTTTTCTCGTGACGAGTTTATCCGAAATAACCCATCCGTTTTCAGCCAGGGCATCCACGATTAATGTCCCCGAATATTTCCCGTAGTAATCTTCAACTTTTATGGAGTTGTCTGGAATTTCATCTTCATCGCACCCTACCACTGTTAACGCAATAAACAGGATGAATATGCAAATTTTAAAATAAGTCGATTTCATAAAGAGGTTTATATTTTGTAAATAAATTTCAACAAACATTTATTGATAAAGAATCAAGAGGTGGAGGCCGTTCCATATTAAAAAAAAAATAGTTTATATCAGTTAAAGATACTACTATTTAATAATTATTATCAAAATTTTATATTCTCTATCCGGTGTTTTATAACATAAATAAATCTCAGGGTTGGTATTGACTTGTATTTGGATTTATAAGTACCACCCAACCTTGTCAAAAACAAGTCAGGGCTTCACTTTGAGTGAAACCCTGACTGTAAACAAACAAAAATATTTTTTCAGAATTTGCCAAACTTTAGAATTATGCCGATGTTGGCGCCTTCCAGGACATCCGGATCAACATTTTCCATTTCCAATTTTGAAGTAAAACGGTAGCCAAGAGTTCCTGCGAGCCGTAAATGGCGGGTCATGTTAAATTCGAGTTCCACCGAAGGCTCAAAAACCAGGTAAACATTGCTTTGCGAATCGTCGAAAGTCCAGTTATCCGAGTTGTGTGGATCGTCAATATTGGCAACTCCGCCAATTCCAAACAATACCGGAAACGAAAGGTGAACGGGTAATCGGGGAGCCAGAATGGGTTCGAGATAAATACCGCCGTAACCACCGGCCAGACTTTTATTTACATTATCGTTGAGCCAGCCGTGGTCGTTCACATCGTTGATGAAACCACAACCACCAAGCCCAATGGCAAATGAATGATCGATAATCCACGAACCGCGTGCTCCCATTAGGAATGCATCTTTGCCGTCAATCTGGGTATAGTTGAACGAAATGGCGCCATAGCCGCCGTTTTGGCGGTTTTTCGAAAAGATGGTGGATATCTGATCGGTGTCTTCGCTGTCCTGGGCGGAGGCCAACAGGAAACCAAACCCAAGTAAAAACAGGAGTGTTAACTTTTTCATATTTAATTGTTTAAATGTTATTGTTTCTGAAGAACGAAATTTATAAGACGAATAATTTTTTGCGGAACTTTTCTGGTTCCGTTTCCCTTTTACTAACAGAAAAAGTAAAAAGTAAATAGAAAAAAGGAAGAATTTAAAAGCGATTTTCTGGATGACGAATGACTTTTCCCTAAAAAGTATATTTCAGGGTAAAAGCAAAGTCAAATGGCTGAAGTTGAAAGATATTCTTTCCAAAAAGGTTAAAATAGGGTTTGGCTTCGATCCCGGCGACAAGTGGAACCTGCGGTATTGCATATTCAACGGCAGCCAGTGCGTCAAGGCCAACAATAGGGCCAGTCCGGTTCTCGCGTGACATTGTGTGTAGGTCCTGATCGTCGTAATAGTTGTATCTGTGCCATGTCTCGAAACCTGCATGGGCGCCAAATCCATAAACAAACGATAATTCTTCACAAAAATCGAAGGCATCCGGTCGGTGAAATTCTTTTAGCCCCGTGAGCTGCAAGCCTTGCCGGCGGAATGATAACAGCGCTTTATACGAATTCAGTTCGCCTGAAAAAACGCGATATTCGAAACCCGAAGAAATTCCGCCACGAATACCCACGACTTTTTCGGGTTCTTGTGTAAACCCCGAAAAGCTTACGATCAAAAAGATGCACAGAAGATGAATTTGTCTCATTGTTTATTGGTTTTGCTGATTATTCATTTTTATTTACCACTTTGCCCAAATCCGAAATGCTTGTGTGAATGACCGACCCCACATAATAAACCCTTCCGCTTCCAGAAATTTGGGTGTCGATCGTTTCGCTGACAAGTAAGTCAAAAAGTGAAAGGACAAAGCTTAATTTGATTGTTTTCATGACTTTGAGAATTTGTTGTTTTCGATTTGTTTGGTTTCTGTTTTCAATTTTTATAGACAAGATTTTCCTTTTATGGTTGCAAAAGCGAAGAAAAAAGTTTGATTTTTCCTGAAGTTGTTATTGACCAAGGCCGAATTCAGTAAAGCGCGACAAAAGGTCGGGAGCGGTGATTTTTAATCTCCGTCAGAAATTTGGATTTAATGTGATCGGCGATGTTTAATCTCGTTATTTTATGCGATTAAGGATCGCAACATCCGAACGAAAAAGGTTCTATAACGGATCATGTGGGCAAATTGAACAAGTTGGAATTTCAAATTTTAACAGCAAATATTCTTCAAAAAAAATGATTGGATTCTAAATAGCTCTGACTCACCCCGAAGTCCGCAAGCGGCCTTTCCCCCTCTCTTTTAAAAGAGAGGGGCAAGCACCGAAGGTGCGAGGGGTGAGTAAGTATGAATAAAATTACCCACACCAAACGTCATAGAGCCAAGAAAAATGCCCGTTTAGTTAATACGAAGTAACATTTGTTTCGCCGCTTACGGCATTGATGATGAGTTGATCGTCTTTCATCTTTTTGCCAAAATACCCGGAATGCCTTATCTTTCCGGCCTTCGAATCGAGTACTTCTTTATCTTCCACTTTCAGCTCGCGGCCCAGGTTCAGGCTGGTTTTGGTTTCCGTAATTTCGAAGTTGAATTTGGCTTCAGGATTAAAATACAGGTTTACATCGGTTGAGCGCCCTTCGACATAAATGTTACTGAACGAACTTACTATTTTTTCCATGTCGAGGCTGCCAAAACTCATTCGGAAGTTGGCTTTCCCTTTTAGTTCGTTTACCATAAAATGGCTGAAACTTCCCGCTGCCTCGATTTTATCGGCAAGCCGTATTCGGTATTTATCGCGGTGCGAGTCGATGTTCAGTTCTTCCGAATTTTGTATTTCGATGGTCGACGATTTGCTTTCGAACCTGACGGCACCCGAATTTTTCAGGTTTATATCGCTGTAATTGCTGATGATGGTAGCATTTGGCAAATTGCCAATAGTGGCATCGGCAAAACTCAAGTCCAGGTTCGTTCTTTTGGGCAGGTCGCCGGCTTTCAGTTTCCCGTTGCTTATATTGATTTGTATTTCGCCTTTGTAATCGCCCAGGATGATGTCGCCGAATTTGTTTTCGAGCCTAAGTTCGCGGTTATCGGGCAGCCAAACCACCATGTCAATCCGGATGCTTCCGTTGGTTTGCAGGATGGTTTCCTTGAATTTCAGAAACTCACTTTCAAGTTGGGAACGGTATTTATCGACCTGCGTTTTTACAATCAGGTAATGTTGACTGTTACTGATGTCGAAATCGAGGTTATCCAGCGTCTTTTTCAGTTTGTCGGGCTTTTTCTCGTTGATTACCATTTTGAACGCGATCACCACCGAGTCTTTTTCCCAGGTATTCACCTCAATCCGTCCGTATTTATTGGTAATATCGATCCGTGTTTCGGGTTGTATTTTGAAACGTTTGACGAATTCACGGGTTTCGCTGAATTGTGCATTCGCGGCCATACCGATCAGGAAAAACAGGCCTGTCAGCACGATCAGAATGCCGGATTTGTTTAGTTTTGTCTTCATAACCTTTTTGGTTAACATTTTATTTGTTCCAGAACTTCGTCAACCAGTTTCATCCGGTCGCGGTTGTTTTGTATCATGGCTTCTATCACTTCTTTGTTCGAAATATTATCTTTCAGGTCGTTTTTTAACGAACGGTACATGGTTTCGAGTTCGTTCAAGTCACCTTCAATTTCCGATTTCAGTTCAGGATTTACTTTGTTGCATTTCTGTATTTCGGCCATTTTTCCTGAAACTTCCTGAGCATAGAAAGCTTCGGCTTCGATCAATTCCTGAACTTCAGGATCGACCGGGGCGGCTTTGGCGGCCTGTTGCTGTTCCGACGGCTGGCTTTGATAAACAATTACCGAACCTATTGCAACCAAGGCTACGATTGCCGCAGCTACCTTCATCCAGGTAAATTTCCGGATGTGATGCCTGGGCTGTTCGTTGATACGCTTGCTGATGGCATCCCACATTTTATCCGATGGTTCCAGGTGGTCAAATTCATGCCTGTTTTCATTCACAAACGATTCTAATCTGTCTGGTTTCATATCGTTTTTACTTTTGTTTGTTTCATTAGTTCATAAACACGGCGTTTGGCGCGCATATACTGGGTTTTCGATGTCGATTCGGAAATGTTCAGTATTTGTGCAATTTCGCTGTGGTCGTATCCTTCGAGCAGGTAAAGCGAAAAAACAATTCGTCCGCCTTCCGGGAGCTGATTCATTGCTTCACGTATGTTTTCGGTTGTGTACAAGGCTTCTTCCGGCTCTTCTTCAGCAGTTTCAAAACGGTGCAAATCGTCGAGATAGCGTAAATTCAGTTTCCGTTTGTTCATGGCATTGATGCAGATCCGGATGGTGATTGTTTTCAACCAGGTTCCAAAACCCGATTCGTTTCTGAACGTATCCAGCTTCTGAAACGCCAGTACAAATGCTTCCTGTAACATATCCTCAGCATCTTCGCGGTTATTCATCATGCGGTAACACACGTTGAACATCGCTTTGGAATACAACTGATACAACTGATAGCGGGCTTTGTTGCTGCCTTTTATGCTTTCGGCTATCAAATCCTGATGTATGGATGCTGTCTGACTCAAATTCGTTCTGTTTCTGATTTATTGACAAGCGCTTTTTGCAAGGGTTGCAATTGTGAACCCTTTTTCCTGAAATATTTTAGACCAGGAGCAAATTTGGATATTTTTATCTGAATATAACCTCGAAAGTTGACAGTTTAATTTTTCCTGAAATCGTACCCAACGCCCACGATCAGGTGAAATGCAAGGTTGTAAACGTCGGCATTCCCTTGTGCCACTTTAATCGAAGAATAAGCAAACGTGGTTTTGGCTTCGGTATTGACGAAGAATCGTTTGTTTAGCCGATAATGTTTTCCGATGGCGAAATTGAGAATGGGTCCCGTAAGGAAATAGCCCAGGTCCCAATCGTCCGTGCTGCTTCCAAACTCATTTCCGCGGATATTCGATTCGGGATGGGCCAGTACAATTCCGCAACCTACCCGGTAATGAAACGTTTTTTTATCGAATCCGCGGTTCACAAAAATCATATTAAACCCATGCGAAATATTGAATTTCTGAACTTCGGCGGAAGTATTGTCGAGGTATAGTTTGTGGTGGATAAATTCGAACTCCCACGATCGGTTGTTTTTCCAGCGACTTAAACGCCAATCGCTATATATAGGAAGAGTAAATGCTTCGGTACGGTAGCGGGCGGTAAGTTTTAGGTCGGGATAGCCGTTTTGCCGGATGGTTAATGGCATTGGTACATTGTAAACTTCACCGCCATGCGCTTCTAAAGTCCAGCGCGTTTGAGCGAATGTGGCCGGTAACGATGCAATCAGAAGAGCTACTATTGAAATGAATTTCTTCATGCCAATTTTTTCATAAGGTTGTATAGCGATTTGTATAGGTAAAATAAAACAATTTTTTCCAGGTGCGGAACACCGTAGATATTTGTAGTAAATAATATTCAACGCACGAAAGAGGTGCAGTGCACCGAAATATAGATAATATTCCGGTGCGCTGCACCTTACCAGTGTTTATCGCGTCATTTTCTACAAATATCTTGCGGCTGTGCCGCTTTCTGACAGCTAAAGATCCATCGGTTGAAGTAATTTAGTTTGATAAATATTGGGTATTTTCCCAAACAAAACATCCAAATGAAATTTCACTCACACGATTCATTATTGAACTACGAATACCTATTTGTTGAGTATGATTTTGTAGCAAAAAATACCTGTTTCGTTTGCCTGAAAAATATATACCAGGTAAACGCCGTTGGCATTTTTGCTTAAGTCAATTGTTTTAACTCCTGAAGTTCCTTTGGCAACCTTCGCTTCGTAAACAACATCGCCAACTGAATTGGCAATTTGAATCCGAGCGTCGCTTTCCAGCGCCTTAAAGTCAATATTCACAATTCCATTCGATGGATTTGGAAACACCTTGATGTTTTTGGATTGCGAAACCGTACTGACACCAGTTGTTGTCGGAACCCAATCCAGCGAAATATCTGTAAAAAGGTTTGTATTTGCCGGAGTTAGATGCTCTGCTGCCGTACCTTTTGTAAATGTAAAAGAAGTTACCGTTTTATCCGTCGTCTTGCTGTTATCCCAAGCCATTTCGATCCATACTTTATAATCGCCATCCGCAACGACCAGTTTCGAAATATTGGTTCCATCCCACGTAACTGTCAAAGGTGAATAAGCTGTTAGTGTTGGCCCGGAGGTAGCATCTACCACGCTGGAAGCCGACTTAGAGGTCCATGTAGCCAAATGGTCAACGGTACCTCCCGAAGATTGTCTCAGTTTTGTCTTGACGAAGGTTCCAGCAGCGTTCTCGATCCAGATAGCTACTACATGTTTCGCTCCATAACTGCCCGAATGAGCCACCGGATTGATTTTGAAAGTAAACGTACCTGCTGTTTGTGCCTGACCAACTAATACATGGCAAAGCAGAAAAGTAAACAGAACGATGAAAGCTTTTTTGAAATTTAGTATTTTCATTTTTTTGTAAATTCATGGTTGAATAAAGCAATATCGAAGATTAACAACAGACGAAAATCACGACGGTTGAGATTTTTAGGAAATTTAACATCCGGAATGGTTTTAAAAATGAGGTTGAACAAAAAAATAAATGGAACGAGCCTGTTGAGATTCGGGTTTGTCCTCCAATAAATATCTTGAACGAATCTGTAATCGCGATTGGCTAAAAATAAAACGGAGGAAGGTTTTGAGGATCGCGATTGGCTCAAAATAATTATTGGGAAGGTTTTGTGAATCGGTTTTGTCCTCCAATAAATATTTTGAACGAATCTGTAATCTCGATTGGCTAAAAATAAACCGGAGGAAGGTTTTGTGGATCTCGATTGGTTCAAAATAATTATTGGGAAGGTTTTGCGATTCGGTTTTGCACTCCAATAAATATTTTGGACGAATCTGTAATCTCGATTAGCTAAAAATAAACAGGAGGAAGGTTTTGTGACTCTCAATGGCTCCAAAACAAACGGGAGGATAGTAGTGTGTTCGAAAAAGGGTGACCTGCAAGATGAAACAACCTGAACCCGAAACAAAAAAGCTACAAATAGTTTTGATTTATAAACATAACCGGTTACTTTTAACTCGGTTTAAAATCCAAATACTTAGATGAATAATATAGTGGATTGAAAATATTTGAAGGTTTGAAGAGTACTGTAAGCTTTCCGCTATTTTCAAGGTTTACAAGATATCTTAAGTTATTTAATAAATATCTTAAGTTATTTAAAAGATATCTTAAGTTATTTAAATAAAAGCGATTGTAAACCGGAAAATATCGGGTAGGTCATTGAATGGGAAGGCAATTTTTTCTCCTGCAATCATTTTAAATGAACTTCAATAGTCATATTAATTGAAATAAATGTGAGTAACTATTTTATGTTTAATTTAAAATTTTAAAAAGATGAAAAAAGTTCATGTAGTTTTTGATTTTATTCAACTTTCGATTCCTGAGAAGATTGCGAAAGGGAGGAATATCATTGCGGAAATGAGTAATAATCCTGCATTTCCGAATCCGGATATCCCTATCAATGAGATAAAAGATGCCACTGATCAGTTGGAAACCCGTTATTTGAATTCGCGCAACGGGGGAAAAGAAAACACAGTTCTGTTGCATCAGGCTGAAGAAGTATGGAACGACAAGATGCGTAAACAGGCCAGGTATGTTGAGCGGATTGCTGACGAAGATTCGGCCATTGTGCTCAATGCAGGTTTTAACCTGGCCAAACAACCCGTGCCAGCTCAACGACCAGAATTTAGCGCCGAGCAGGGTAAGAATTCCGGTTCTGTATTGCTTCGGAGACAAGCCATACCGGGAGCTAAATCGTACATCTGGCAATATTGCATCAATACGTTGCCCGAAACAGAGGATGGATGGAAAATTGCCGAAGTGACCGGGAAAGCCACTACGGAACTTAACAACCTCAACCCGGCTACCAAATATTGGTTTCGCGTTGCGATCGTTACCTCAAACGAAACCTTGCCCTATAACGATCCGATCATGCTCATTGTTACCTAAAACTGCCGTGGTAGGTACCATGCAAATTTTTGGCGGTTGACTGTTGGTGTTTGATGGTAGATGGTAGAGACAAGGCATTGCCTTGTCTCTACAAATAAATGTTACAATGCCTAGTATATCCGACACAACCCCTCGTTACTGCTATCGCTCAAACGAGGGGCAGACCGGGGCACAACGCTCCAATCTCCCGCAACTTTTAACTTTTAACTTATAACTTATAACTTATTCCCGACACTGCCCCTCGTTTGCAACGGCCTGTCCCGATGAGCTATCGGGAAGGGGTAAATGGTTTTGAGTTTAAAACTCTTGGAAAACTTTATATATTACGCGTCTCAGACGCTAAACCAACAACCCCTCGTTACTGCTATCGCTCAAACGAGGGGCAGACCGGATTATTCCTTCAAAATAAAGAAGAATGGAACGCGGATTAACGCTGATCAGACGGATTTAAACGGATTTTAATTCCGACAAGTCGGAGGAAATAAACAAATCCTGGCTTTAGCCCAACTAATGAAATGTTTAGGCTAAAGCCAAAATTAGAATGATTTATTTTTCAACGGCATAAATGCCGTTGCTATTCAAATCAACCATATATCCGATAATTCCGAAACCAAATTATACGACATTTAATCATTCTCATTACTTAGATTACAGCAAAAATCCAAAATCATCTCCTGATTTTAATTCGACCGGCGCAGTTCCTTTCTTAAATATTCGGGCGGGCCGGTTTCCGATCAGGTTGATTCGATGATCTTCAACCAGGAACATGGTTCCTTCGCGCAATCCAACGACATAAATATCCGGATTGATTTCAAGAAACTCTTCGATTCGCTGCTCGCGTGTTTCGCCGCCATGCCCTTCAGGATTGGCATCCAAATAATGTGGATTAATTTGGAAC
>Ga0302286_10001734_pt1 | contig 15834 bp, 14 predicted proteins | sample III_Fen_E2_3_FD_198765 | JGI IMG/M metagenome (GOLD analysis project Ga0302286, IMG submission 198765) | Peat permafrost microbial communities from Stordalen Mire near Abisko, Sweden - III_Fen_E2_3 | ecosystem: Environmental > Terrestrial > Soil > Wetlands > Permafrost | place: Sweden: Abisko...
TCTAGGTAAGATATTCTTGCAAATAACAATACATCCGCCGGGTATACTCCGAGGGATGTATTGTTATTACTGATTGGTTCTTAAAAATTACATCTGCGAGACAGTACGTCGATTGCGGAGGTAGGCGATTGCCGTTCCGACAACTGTTGCTGTTGCAACGATACCTACAACGGCTGAGGTTGGGCCAGTTGAGGGGAGAACTGTAGGTGTCTCAGGTGTCACTGGTGGGGTAACAGGAGGAACTACTGGTGGGGTAACAGGAGGGACCACTGGAGGTGTCACTGGTGGAGTAACGGTACAGTTAGTTTTTGTTCGTGGGCTGAGCAAACCTTTGATGTTACGGTGCTTGTGACCAGTTGCGTCAACATTGATGATCTCAGGAGCAAGATAGATATCCATCTGAGCATTCGTACATGCGTCTGGCACAGGGATCGTTATAGTCATATCACCATTGGTGCCGGCTTTAAGCGTAATAGCTTTACTGGCAAATCGCGTCTGAGGTATGGCGGTTTTGTTGCCCTTAAATGGCTTGCCATTATAATTGTCAGGCATAACATATGAGCTTACATAGATCTGGACATCTTTACAAAGCAAACCACCAGACTTAGTTTTGATATGGGTGGTATCTCTTGTGAGCCATACCGCTACTAGATTGGCACGGTTTGAACCATCAACACAACTTGCTGCGCTGGCTGTAGCTGGTTGCAGGTAGGCAGCTGTGGCAAAACCTGCAATAACTGCTGCACCTATGATAATTGATCGAATAAAACGTTGCATATACAAACTCCCTTTGAGTTAGTCAACTTACAACTACATTTTATCATAGAATAGATAAAATGTCAATATGCTTTTGATTATAGCGAGTTAGCATAGGAATCAAGTGTTGACGAAAGGGTTTCGTTATAAATCCTGGAATATTTCGATGTGGGCACCGAGGGCATTGAGCCGCTCAGCGAGATCTTCATAGCCACGCTGGATGGTGTAGATATTGCGCAGGGTACTAGTGCCTTCGGCGGCCATCATACCGATGAGCAGAAGGCTAGCAGGACGTAACGCTGGAGGGCATACGACATCGGCTTTACTAAATTTGGTTGGGCCAGTTACATATACGCGGTGCGGGTCGGCTAACTCAACGTTTGCACCGATTTTGGTCATCTCGGTGTAGTAGATGGCGCGGTTTTCATACATCCAGTCATGAATGAGGGTTCGGCCTTTGCATACAGACGCTATGGGTACAAAATAGGGCAGGTTATCGGCGTTAATGCCGGGGTAAGGCAATGGGTGTATCTTATCAGTGAGAGCTCGCAAGTTGCCGTCATGCTTGTGAATGACGAGATCAACAAGGTCGGTTTGTCCATTCGCCGCTTTATACCGCTCGCTAAGTTCGTAGTTAAGCCCCATCTTTTGAAGTTTAAGTAGTTCAAGTGTGACAAATGCAATTGGAACTCGTTCGATGGTGATCTGCGAGTCGGTTGTGACGGCGGCAGATATGAAAAACATTGCTTCGATGGGGTCTTCGCTCGGTGCGTAGGTTATATTTTTCTTGATTGTGGCAACGCCACGAACACGAAGTGTACTGCTGCCGATGCCTTCAATATGGACACCTAATTTTTGCAAGAAAAAGCACATATCCTGCACCATGTAGTTAGCGCTGGCAAACTCGATGATTGTTTCTTCTGGCGTACGGGCGGCGGCCATGAGTGCATTTTCGGTTACCGTATCACCAACCTCATACAGCGCAAAACGACCCGCTGGCTTTTTATCAACAGTAACGTTGTAGTTGCCATTGCCGGCTTTGATACTAACGCCAAACTCCTCAAGCGCAAAGAGATGCGGCTCAACCGTGCGTTGACCAAGTTTGCAGCCACCAGCGTATGGAATTTTAAAATTGTCATAATCGTGCATGAGGCTACCGATCATCATGAGCACTGAGCGTGTTTTACGAGCGGCATCTTTGTCGAGCTTGTCGAGCTGCAATTCCTTGGGACGTCGTAGCTCAAGATCATTATTATCGAACCACTTTGCCTGTACTCCGATGCTCTCGAGGACTTCTATAATGCGAAATACTTCTTCGATGCGGGGGAAGTTTGTTAGCCTGGTCGTACCGTGGTTGAGTAAGCTAGCACACAGCAACCCAACAGCGGCGTTCTTGCTCGTCTTAAGCTGTATGTTTCCATGTAGCTCATGACCACCTTCAATACGTAGGTTGACGCTGCCGCTACCGATGCTTATGATCTGTTTATTGAGTACTTCACTGAGACGTGATAGGGTCTCAAGGCTCAAGTTTTGCCGTCCTTTCTCTATGCGGTTGACGGCCGATTGGCTGGTGCCAAGTCGTTTTGCAAATTCTGTTTGGGTCATGCCACGCTCTTGGCGCAGGCGGGCAACAAAGTCGCCGATTCGTTCATTGGTCTTCGTAATCATGCCAGCAAGTATAGCATAAAAAGTATAATATTTGACCCTAGATATCAATTAAAATGCTTAAAGTCTCTACTTCATAACACCTGTTCACTGTTCTCGGGTAACTTCCGAAAAAATTACTACAATTAACGTTCGGAAAGACGGCAATAAGCGTGTAAACTATATATAGAACGAAATAAGATTATCGGCTGAGGTGTTGCCAGTAATCTCATCACTACTTAATTTTTTTAGAGGAGGGGATAATGCAAGACGATGTCGTAGCCCAACTAATCAAGGATGAGGAAAAGCGTCAGCGCGAAGGTCTCGAGCTGATCCCTAGTGAAAATTATGTGAGTAGTGATGTGCTTGCTGCAATGGGCAGTATTTTTACGAACAAATACAGTGAAGGTTACCCAGGTCGTCGTTACTACGGTGGGCAGGAAGTCACTGATGTTTTGGAGCAACTCGCAATCGACCGCGCTAAGCAGCTTTTCAAAGCAGACCATGCCAATGTGCAACCTCATTCGGGCGTCCCTGCAAACGAAGCTGTGTACTACGCATGGCTCGAACCAGGTGACACTGTACTCGCAATGGATCTCGGACATGGTGGCCACCTAAGCCACGGCAACCCAATGACGCGCTCGGCACATATCTACAATTTTATACCTTACAAGATGAAAGACCCGGCAACCGGAGAGATCGATTACGATGAACTGCGAGCCCTTGCACTCAAACACAAGCCAAAGATTATCCTTGCAGGTTTCAGCGCATATCCACGCGAGCTTGACTACGCGAAATTCGCTGCGATCGCCAAAGAAGTTGGTCCGGAATGTCTGCTTATGGCAGATATGGCGCATATTGCTGGCCTGATTGTCGCTGGCGTAGCCAAAAACCCGTTTGATTATGGCTTTCATGTCATCACAACCACCACACACAAAACACTGCGCGGCCCACGTGGTGGCCTTATTTTGTCAAAGGGTACGGTATCAAGCCCACTTAAGGCGCCAGAAAAAACACTTGAAAACATCCCAACACTCATTGATCGCGCCATATTCCCTGGTACGCAGGGCGGTCCCCATATGCATACTATTGCCGCCAAGGCAGTTGCATTTGGTGAGGCACTGAAGCCAGATTTCAAAACGTATGCTAAACAAATTGTTAAGAACGCATCTGTACTTGCTGATGAGATGAAAAAGCGTGGTTTCAAACTCGTTACTGGTGGAACTAGCAATCACCTGATACTGGCTGATGTATATAGCAGTTTTGGCATAGACGGCAAGATCGCCGAGCAAGCCCTTGATAAGATTGGTTTGAACCTCAATAAGAACTCTATTGCGAACGACACACTTCCACCGTTCCGTCCAAGCGGCATTCGCCTTGGCACACCTGCTATTACGACACGAGGGCTCAAAGAGAAAGATATGGTAACCATTGCTGAGTGGATGAGGCAGGCAATTGATGCTCGTGAAGATGATGAGGCGCTTGCGAAAATTCACGATGAAGTTCGCACGTTTGCACTTAAGTTCCCATTGCCAAGCGACAAGAAATAGTCATTTTAGCACCGGTGCTGTCATCCTGAGTGGAACGGAGTGTAGCCGAAGAATTCCCTAATGAAGCTCTACTGCGATAACCTATAATCGTGGATCGGCTAGGCTTGGTTTTCGCCGTCAAAGAGGGCTGAGACAGATCGCTCCTCGAAGATTGCTTCTATGGCTGATGCTAATAGGTCGACAATGGAGACAACTTCGACATGAGATAAATTAGGGTCATCAGACGGGGGCACCGTATCGGTTACGATGATGTTATCAATGTCGGATGCAGCAATTCGCTCGCCAGCTGGGTGTGAAAATAGCCCATGTGTCGCAACCACGACAACCGATTTTGCTCCATGTTTTTTGAGCTGTGCCGAAGCTGCGCAAATAGTACCGGCCGTGTCGATCATATCATCGTTGATAATACAGATTTTGTCTTTGACGTCACCCATTATATCGAGTTTTATCTCGACCTCATTGTTCTTTGGGCGAGACTTGTGAATAACAGCGATATCAACACCAAGCCGTCCAGCAAATTTCTCGGTTGCTTTGACGCGACCAGCATCTGGCGATACAAGCACGAAATTATTACCATAGCGTTCGTGCAAATAATCTGTCAGTACTGGCATAGCAACGAGATGGTCGAATGGGCCATCAAAGAATCCTTGGATTTGCCCGGTATGTAGATCGATACTAACAATGCGGTCAGCACCAGCGATAGTAAGGAGGTCAATTACGAGCTTGGCAGTTATTGGCTCTCGACCACTTGATTTGCGATCTTGACGTGCGTAGCCGAGGAGTGGGCAAACAGCGGTAATATGCCGTGCTGATGCTCGCTTTGCGGCATCAATCAAGATGGCTTGCTCCATCAATGCGTCGTTAACAGGAGCACTATGTGTTTGCATGATGAAGACATCTGCGCCGCGCGCACTCTCTCCGAGTTGGCATTTCATTTCACCATTGGCAAAGTGCTGCAGGCGAGCGTCATTGAGTGTGATACCAAGTTTCTTGGCAACTGCCTCCGCGAGCGCTGGGTGGCTGCTGCCGCTAATAATTTGCATGTGTCTCATGGTACTCCGCTCCTTTAATTCTTATTATTAGGTTTCGTTACGGTTTCAACGCTTGGCGGGGCTAATGCTCGATAGCCGATATCACTACGATACTGCATCCCCTCAAAATGAATGCCAGTTGCGCCGATAGCTGAGTTGGCGGCATTAGAAGCAGCTTGCAATGTCGCACCGAGACCAGTCACAAAAAGTACCCTTCCTCCACTTGTCACGACGTTCTCTCCTGCAATCGTCGTGCCTCCATGAAACGCAATGACATCACGGTACTCTTCATCCAGTCCATCGATAACAGCTCCGGTAATAGGAGTATTCGGGTAGCCGGCCGCAGCTAGACAGACAGTCAGCGCGGCGCCATTCAGCGTTTTTGGTATTGAAACTTCTTGCGCACTACCCGAGGCTGTTGCATGCAGCATGTCATATATATCAACACCATTACCTTGGAGCAACGGAATAATAACTTCTGTTTCTGGGTCGCCGAACCGCGCATTGTATTCAATCACGATCGGGTCGCCGTCCAACTCCTCGGCGAGCATAATTCCGATGTAGAGGACGCCTTGGTATGGTGTGCCTTCGATGAGCATCCCTTTGATACTCATCAGTGCAATGTGCTCAATTTTTTGCCACTGTGCATCGCTGAGCATCGAGTTTGGCAATGGGGCATAGACACCCATACCACCTGTGTTGGGGCCGGTATCACCGATGCCGATTCGTTTATGGTCTTGTGATGCTAGTGGGATTATCGAATACGATTCGCCGTCGCTCAAGACAAACACCGAGACCTCGGGCCCGTGATTGCGCCGTTGAATAACGAAACGACTACCGTCGCCATCGACTGACCCGCTCACGATTTTCTGGATGGCGCTTGTCGCCTCATCATCGTCGTCTGGTAGAAACACGCCCTTGCCACCTGCGAGTCCGTCTGCCTTAATGACTGAGTGCATAGCCCCACCGAATGATTGGATGGCTGTTTGTGCTTCTTGGACCGAAGTAACAATATGTGAATCGGGAATCGAGATGTTGTTGCGCTGCATGAACTCAGTCGCAAAACTTTTACTGCCTTCTAACTGAGCTGCCGCTTGGCTTGCGCCGAATACCGTGAAATTTTGCTTTCTTAGTGCATCACTCAAACCGGCAACGAGAGGTGCCTCGGGACCGATGACAATGAGATCGATGGCGTTCTCTTTGCAAAAATTGACCGTGGCAAGTTCGTCCGATAGCGCAACATTTTTTGTTTTGGGTAGACGTGCCGTCCCGGCATTACCCGGTGAAACATAGATCATCTCAACTTTGGCGGAATCGGCCAGACCATATGCTAGCGCGTGTTCTCGCCCACCACTACCTATTACTAGTACTTGTGCTCCCACGCTACTTTCCTCCTTTGTTATAGTGCCGTTGTGCTGCTATAAATGCTGCAACGTCTGATGCTATATTTGCTTTTTCAGTCAGTTGTACTCGGGCGAATAATTCTTCGGGGGTTTCACCTGGATTTACGACTATATGGTGTTCGACGACAGTCGGGCCTTCGTCGTATCCGGCGGCTACCATATGCAGGCTTTGACCAGCCTGGGGTACTGCTTGTCGTAGAACTGCTTCTTGGACGTGAACGCCAAATAAGCCTTTCGTTGCTGGCAAAAGCCCAGGATGAGTGTTGAGCATACGGGCTTGGTATATGCTCGTGTACTCTGGTAACCATCCGTATGTTTCGACGATACGAACACTGATGTGTTTCATAAAACCCAACAGGATAACTAATTCAATACCATGTGTTTCAAATGCATCGAGCAATGCTTGTTGTTCGGCGATGGTCTGATAGCTTGGCTCAACGTGTTCATTGATGGCTGCAGGATGCGTACGTCCATTGATGAGTTCAGCGTGAATATCGAGACCTAAACCATCATTTAATTGTGCAATTCGGTCAAAAACTCCAGCTGATGTATTGTTGCATACCATCAGTGGCACGTTGAAATCATACTGCTCGGTGACCATATGACGTATGAATGCTTCTGCCGTTGTGCCGCTCCCCGATGCTAGTATGGCGATGGCAGTTTTACTCATGGTGTAGTCACTGGTACGTCGAGGTGTGTTTCCGCATATTCGCGGTAATTGATGTCTCTGATCTCAGCCGCTCGCTTGCCGATAGATATAGGATAATACCCGGTGAAACATGAAGCCGAAAACGTACGTTCTGGTAACCCTGTTGCCCTGATCATGCCATCATATGAAAGGAAGTGTAGTGACGTTGCGCCGACATAGTCGCGGATTTCAGTTATCGACATATTGGCGGCAATCAATTCGGCCTGGTCTGGCGTGTTGATACCGTAATAGTCTGGGTACAAGATCGGTGGACAACTAATCAGCAAGTGCACTTCAGTAGCGCCAGCCTCACGCATCATCGCGACAACTTTACGCATTGTTGTGCCTCGTACGATCGAGTCGTCGACAAGTACGATGCGACGACCACGGATCGATTCGACGAGGGGGTTCAGTTTCATCTTGAGATCATGCTCCCGAAGCTCAGCAGTTGGGCGTATGAATGTGCGGTGGATATATCGGTTCTTGATGAGGCTCATCTCAAATGGTATACCGCTCGCTTTGGCAAATCCGAGGGCTGCTGGAATTGCCGAATCCGGGATAGGAATAACAACATCAGCATCTACGGGAAATTCGGTTGCCATTTCACGACCGAAATTGAGCCGAATAGTATTCACACTTTTGCCGAGCATGTTGCTGTCTGGTCGAGCGAAGTATACATATTCAAAAATATCGAGTTTTTGGTCACCTTTGACGATTTGATAGGAGGTCAAGCCATTTTTGTCGATACTAACCATTTCGCCGGGTTTAACTTCTCGTTCAAACGTCGCACTGACAGTATCGAGGGCACATGTTTCCGAAGCAATGACGTAGCTGCCATCTTTTAGGCGTCCAATCGAAAGTGGACGGATGCCACAGCGGTCTCGGAAGGCAATGAGTTTGTCGCGGGTGAGTAATGTGCAAGAAAAAACCCCTGTGAAAAGGGGGTAGCAGTCGGATATGGCTTCCTCGATTGACATGCCGTCGTCGAGTTTTTGGCCAATGGCGGCTGTCATCATGCCTGAGTCGTTGAGGTTGCGCGTGGGGACTCCGCGGCTCTTGAGGTAGGCTTTGAGCAATGTAACATCTGGCAAATTGCCATTGTGCGCCAATGCAAAATCATGCGTGGGATTATAGAGTGGCTGGTTGAACCTCTTGCTGTGACCTCCAGAAGTGGAGTACCGGTTATGGCCAATGGCGATGTTACCAGGTAAGCGCTTCAGGTCAGACTCGCGGTACACGGTAGTGACAAGTCCGTTTGCTGCATGACGATGAATTGCCTCGCCGTCACTTGTTGCGATGCCGGAGCTTTCCTGACCGCGGTGTTGCAGTGCGCACAGCCCATAAAATGACAAACGAGCCGCTTCTGGGCTCGCTGCGAATATGCCAAACACGGCGCACTTCTCTGTAAGTTGCATATCTTCTTGCACCACTGGCATCAAACGCGTTCTCCCTCTTTTAGAAACTAAAACCAATGGGTTAGTCCCATTTGGCTTCCACCAAAGCCCTTTATCTCTATAAAAATAGTAAGCTTTTACACTCATTAACGCAACCCAAAAATGCCGCTAACGTGATTAATACTACGTTGTAATGTTATACTCGTCCATATGGGTAAGACACTCTTTCACTCAGCAGTATTTATGATTGTGCGAGACGAGACTGGCAGGGTACTTTTGCATCGCCGGGCCAATACGGGCTTCATGGATGGATATTATGACTTCCCGAGTGGTCATGTTGAGCTTGGTGAGTCATTTGCAGAGTCTGCGGTGCGTGAGCTACGTGAAGAGACCGGGCTGATTGCCACCAATTCGGACCTATCGCTGCGTCATGTCAACCAAAATTATTTTGATCAGCCCTACATAAATATCATATTCGATGTCAATGCATGGCAGGGCACGCCTATCATCATGGAGCCAGGAAAATGCGACGATATGCAGTTTTTTGCGCTTGACGCATTGCCAGAAAAATGTACCCTCGGTGTCCGTGATGTCGAACGGGCAGGCTTCAGTGGGTCTCCAACAATCTCGAATGTGAACCTAAAAGACTTCGAAACGCTCGTCGGCGTACCATTCAAAACTGTCTGGGACGGTCAATAATCTAGCGGCGGTGCCCAGCGTAAAGGTTAGCCGGACCAACTTTTTGTATTAGTATAGGATCTGCGTAGAGTGCATTTTCAGGCTGAAGCCCTATCGACCGACCATCCCTAGCCATTAGTATTGGCCGGACACCCATATCGGTGAGTGCAAAAAAAGATACCTTCCCAGCCCCAAATTTTCCGTTGTACTTGTTCCGTAATACCGCATAAAGCGGAGATATATCACTTAGACTGTTTATGAGCTGATTTAGCTCGTCGGTTTGCGCATACGGCTCTTTGTGCTTTTGTGATGCATTGCGACGAAGATCAGTAAAGAAGTTCATGATGAGTTCAATTTCTGGTAATGGTCTATTACGCTCATCCATTGCTCTGGCGGAACGGCTATGGGTATTTTCATCCTTAAATACAAAACGTCTCTGTCGGTCTAGATAGATCAAGCGGTCAAGTGATTCGAAAGAGAGAGGTTTATAGGTTGAGACGCCTAATGGTATTCGTTCTGCCATTGTTTAACTCCCAGTAACGGGCACAAGGGTATCAGCTGGTTTTTCGAGGGAGACTGATCTCAGCACCAACATCATTCCTGCATGTGCGGCGAAAGCATGTGTGATGCTAATAGCTCGATCGAATAATATTATTTTCGGATGCTCTCTAAAATTGCTTATTCGGGCAGCAAAACCAAAATCACCGAGTTCTTCGTAATGGTCATGAATAATAGCATGGGTTTGCAACAATGGATCTTTGGAAGTATCAGGCCGAATAGCGGATGGCAAGGCATCGGCCATGTAGACACCTGCGATAATGCCACTTTCGTATGCCTTCGTTGAGCCTATGGGGTCTGTGTGATACTCTCTGGCGCCAGCAAGAATAACTGCCACTGAATCATGGACAACACTTCTAACTACGCCTCCCCATACATCACCGCTAAATGCTTCGTTTCTTTTCGTGAGGTAAGCATCGAGCGTAGCAGTAACATCAGTATGCTCAGTTATGTCACCAGGCCAGAGGGTGCCGATTACAGCGGATGCATCCGAAGCAAGAGTATCAAGAGTGCGAGTTGGGAGTTCTAAAGTAGTAGTCATTAGTACATTATAGCACTAAATGCAAGAAAATGCAATAATTACAACTTAAATCATCTGTAAATAAAGTTGGCAGCGCCACCTCTAGCGTCTAGCTCATCTTGAATAGCTATACACTGGGTAAAAGTTCGGGTTCTTGAGTAAGGGTAATCTTGAATTTGGTTTGTACGGCATCGACTATTTTGGCCTTGAAGGCGAGCAGGTCAGAGGTAGAGTGAGCCTTTTCGTTTACAAGGACCAAGGGCTGGGCAGACCAAGTTGCCATGCCTGTCTCGCTATCGTGAAAATTCTTAAAACCGACCTGCTCGATGAGCCATGCGGCTGGGATCTTTGCGCCACCATTATCGAGCGGCCAGCAGGGCATATCTGGGTAATCTGCGCGTAACTCAACTAAATCTCCACTGGCAACGACAGGGTTAGCGAAAAATGAGCCGTTATTAGCTACGACGGCAGGGTTGGGTAGTTTTGCGGTACGAATGGCGACCACGGCTTCGCGGACAACTTGGGGAGTTACCGTTCCGACTGGGTGAATATCGATATACTGCTGTACGGCCGCGTAATAGGGGGGCAGAGGGTTTCCGGCAGTAAGATGCAAGGTGATGCCAGTTATATAGAACCTATCGTGGTATTGGGTTTGGAACAAACTCTTGCGGTAACTAAAACCACATGCCTCACTCGGTACATTGGTGAGCTGACCAGTTGTCGTGTCAAAAACCTCAACACTTGTAAGCGTCTGCGAGATGTCTTGCCCGTATGCACCCACATTTTGGACAGGCGTTGCGCCTGCAGTCCCTGGGATGAGACTGAGTGCTTCAATACCAGTTAAGCCAGCTTCAACAGTCCGCGCTACGATACTATCCCAGTTTTCTCCCGCACCAATGGTCACGTAATGGCTTCTGGCATCCTCGGCGTAATCATCGTAACCGAGTATTTTGTTGACCATGACAAGCCCGCGGAAACCTTCATCGCGCCAGACTATATTACTCCCGCCACCGATCATGATGACAGGTAGCTGACGTTCCTGCGCCCATTGCCACGCTTCGCCCACTTGCCATTTTGTCGTAACTTCAACCAGCCAATCGGCCGTACCACCGAGCTTCATTGTTGAATGCTCAGCCAGAGATATATTTTGCATATAATCCATACTGCATAGTATACCCCAAACATGCAGTCACTCCAGCAGAGTGAGGGATCACAATCTGTGTCTGGTAATCAGTGAACAGGGGCTGTTTTACGATTTGCTTGGTCTCGCAACATCGAGACAAAGTTTGCCTAGGGTTGCGTTTATGGGGTAAAATATAGGGACTATGAGCGACGAGACACAAGCACCATACCAGTTTCTAGGCGAACGGCTCAAAATGCTCCGCGAGGGCAATGACGAGTCGGTGGCTGATGTTTCTGGTGCCGTCGAAATCACAAACTCTGACCTAGAACGATTTGAGGCTGGACGTGAACGACCGAGCGAAGACATCCTATTACTACTTTTTAGCCATTTTGACGTCGAAAGTATACATGCCGATGAGCTATGGAAGCTTGCTGGCTACAAGGGTCATCCCGATGGCGCTGATGAGCCAGAGCCAAAGCAAAATTTCCCCTCAGATCACAGCCACGCCATGATGATCATGGTTGACCCACGTATTATGTACAGCGACGGTGTCGAAGTGGTCGCCGGAAACCGTGGTGTCGTGCTTAACTTCTCGCAAATGAATGGTCCGGAGGGCAAACCTCTGACGATATCACGTATTGGCATGAGTCGCTTGCAAGCCGAGCAATTAATGGGCATTCTGCATCAAGTGCTATATGACATGGATAATCCGGGCAATAAGCAGCTCGGCAGCGGTTCGGATCCTGATCGGTCACAATCTTAAAAAACAATCGTACAAAGGTAGAGGTACCAATGCTCAGAGCTGCAACCCAAAAAGTCACGATTGGTGCTAAGAAGGCGGTATCGCAGGCTAAACGTGCTACGAAACATGCCGCAAAAATGCTGCTCCCAAATTCACCAGAAGCTCTGAGCAGAGCTGACGTACAAGCTGCCCGTGACTATATTCGAGCATATTGGCATCAGTTAGAACGCTTTCACCCTAAGGATGATGAGAGCCTACTTGGCTTGCCCCGCACATACCTCGTGCCAAGCTATGACGAATCGGCACGGTTTGACTACAACGAACTCTACTATTGGGACAGTTACTTCATGATACAGGGTTTACTCGATGCCGAGCACGAAGAATTGGTGCAGGGGATACTTGAGAACTTGCTTAGTCTATTTGAGCGGCTTAGCATAATACCAAATGCGTCGCGAACATACCTTACCGGCCGTTCGCAGCCTCCATTCTTGACCAGTTTTATATTTAACATATATGACACATATGATGTGAGTGATGAATGGCTCTCACGGGCGATCGCTATCGCTGAGCGTGAATACAAGGTCGTCTGGTTGGGCACACGCAAACCAAATGTGCGACTAGTTCACGAGGGTCTGAGCCGCTACTACGACATCAACTACCTCAATGACCTAGCCGAAGCAGAAAGTGGATGGGATATGACGCCTCGGTTCGGTCGAAAGGCACTGAGCTATCTACCCGTTGACCTCAACTCGCTACTATATAAGTATGAAACTGACTTCGCACGTGCCGCAGAGATATTGCAGAAGCCAAAAGAAGTTGAGCACTGGAAAAGTGCAGCTGAAACGCGAAAAACAGCGATGAATCATCTCATGTGGGATCGATTGCGCGGACTGTATTATGACTACAATTTTAAAAAACAGCGCCGAGGAACTATCAGTAGTCTCGCAGCCTACTACACCATGTGGGCCGGTCTAGCCAGTGATGATCATGCAGCTGCTATGGTACGTGCTATGCGTCGATTTGAACATAAGGGTGGCATGACCACGACAGACGATCGACCACTCAGCTATCAAATGCCAGGAAGTTTGCCCGTACAATGGGCCTATCCCAACGGTTGGGCACCATTGCATCTTATCGTCGTACAGGGACTGGAGCGCTATGGCTATCATGATGAGGCAGAGCGCATTGCTCGCAAATGGCTCAAGACGAATCTCGATTGGTTCAATGCAAATGGCGTATTCCTCGAAAAATACAATGTCGTAGAACCTGGCAAACCACCACTTAAGGGTGTGTATCCGTCACAAACAGGGTTTGGCTGGACGAACGCTGTTTTTGAACGTTTTTGCCGTGACTATATTGATGAGTAATTATTTGATGGTTGTCGTGTAGAAAGCGACGTAATTACCAGAACCATGCTGCGATGTTGATATAGCGACTGAGTTTGATGTGACATCACTGCGCTGCAAAGCAAAAACATAATCAATAAGGCGGCTGCTCGTTCCATCCGTGCCAGCACTACCCGATATTCCACTTAGGTTTGTCATATCCCAACCACTGCGTAGTCCAATTGCGCCAAGGCTAATGTATGGAAAGTAATTTGTTTTGACGGTGTGATCGTAGCGATAATTGACGTTAAATCTACCAACGACATAGATGGGTATATTCGCTGACTTTAGCTCATTAATGAGTGCCACCAGGTTGGTCATATGTGTTTTATAGCGACCCGTGAGGAGAGCATCGGTGCCGGGTTTTCCTGCTGTCTCACCTATACCCATAAAATGTGTGTTAATGACGTAGAACTGCTTGCCGTTCACTTTGCTTTGTAATTTTACGTACGTTGCGTAGCGGGCTGCATAGGAGTATTTGCTAGTCGATGCTGCATCACACATTTTGCGATATGATCCGCTACCCACCGCAGAAAAATACGTTTTATTCCAGATAATTGGATAACTAGACTGTGAGGCCGTTCCAGAGGTGTAACTTGGCAAATAGCCAGCATATGCGCAACTGCTGCAGGTAACTTTACTGGTAATACTTGCGCGTTGGTCTGCATGGTGAACTTCTTGGACTCCTAGTATTTGTGTCTTGGTCATGATGGTTTTGATTTCATCACCAACATTATTTTTATTATCAACATTTGAGTTCCAACTCGCAGTCGTGAATTTATGGGCTATTGCAGGAGATGGTGTGGCTGGGATAGGTGTTGGAGTAGGGGTAGGTACTGTTTCTACGGGATCATTGCTTTTTGGGGGAGTGTTATCTCCCTCATCATTCGTGCCATCACTTTCATCACCAGAATTGTCATTAGCTGGAGCGTTATTGTCTGGAGCAGTATCTTCTGCAGTGTCTCCACTCGTGTCATCATTTTCAGCATCTGTCACAGTGGTATCATCCTCTGTATCACCGCTAACATCGTTAGGATCAGTTGTGTCGGTGGTATCGGCTGCAGCGGTATCGGTGCTAGATGGGGTAGTTTGGTTGGCGGTTATCGTAGAGGTCTGGGTCTTTGGCGCCTTAGTGTAGGTCTGTAGCTTCGTGAATGCAAATGCGGCGCCCGAAGACATCAATATGACCGAAACCATGGCTACAATGAGCGTGGATTTGTGGGCATTGAAAAAATCGAGGAGCTTATGCTGGTTAGGTGGTTTAGGCAATTCAGGCAGCTCTTCACCTCCGTGCTCAAATACAAACACGCGGGCATTCTCTTGTGCGATCATTTGATCGGTCGACATAGCAGCAGGGGGCAAACCCGTCTGTTCAATGGGAGGGGGCGGTGATGTGGGGGTGACTAGCTGAGGAGGCATATAGTTTTTGAAGATGTTTTTATTACTTTTACTACATCTGCAATTATAACACAATGCAATAAGTATGCGTTGTTATTTTAGCATCGGTATTTTTGATCCTATATGGTGATGGCGAGAATACAAATAATGCAGCAAATCAATCATGATAAAGCTGATTATCATGAGTAGCAGCCATGAGCCAAGTTTTTGTAGGCTCACGGGGTGCCAATGAACGAGCTGTGAAGGGTAAAGCCAGGTTTTAGTCATTGTGCCGATATTCTCGGCTAGCCAGACGAAGAACGCAATAAGCACAAAGGCTAGTAAGATTGGCATTCGGTGCAGGACTCTATGTAGCCGATATGTTACCGTAGTGCGGGCATATAGCAGCGTGGTGATAATAAAAAGTAGCCATCGTAAGTCGGGAGCGAAGTGGTGTGAAAAGAAATTGATGTAGATCGCGGCTGCAAGCAACACGGTAAACAATCGACGTGGATAGTTACTAAAATCTAACTCAAGCACGCGCCAAGATCTCGCGATATAACTGCCGACTGCGGCGTACATAAAGCCCGAGAAAAGTGGTACTCCGGCTACGTGAAAAAAAGCATGGCCCGGGTATTGCCATGAACCTATCAGGGCTGAGGTCTTGAAAATTTCCATGGCCAAACCGACTAAATGAAATACCAAAATCGTTACAACTTCGCGAGGTCGTTCGAGTTTAAAGATGAGCATTCCTATCTGTATCGTAATCGCGACGAGGAACAACCAGTCATAGCGCGGAAGCCACGGCAATGCAATAAGCTTTGTGATGACAAGAGCAAAAAGCAATAATCCGCCAAACAATGCTGCCCAGGCTTGTTTAACTGCAAAAACGAGCACGGGACCCATGCGCCAACTATAGATTTGATCGAGCATCTGCTGCCGTTTAGTGACCATGTAGGTATTATACATAGAGCTAAGATGGCAC
>Ga0302286_10001737_pt1 | contig 15818 bp, 9 predicted proteins | sample III_Fen_E2_3_FD_198765 | JGI IMG/M metagenome (GOLD analysis project Ga0302286, IMG submission 198765) | Peat permafrost microbial communities from Stordalen Mire near Abisko, Sweden - III_Fen_E2_3 | ecosystem: Environmental > Terrestrial > Soil > Wetlands > Permafrost | place: Sweden: Abisko...
TTCAAGTCTTAGTGGTTGCTTTATTCCGGGCCATTCCATTCCTTGCATCATTGAATATCTTATGTCTGTTGGTCCAAGTGTTATTGTTCCGCTATTATCACCTTTTTGACTGATAGTTAAGTCTGTAAGTGTTCTGATGTTTACTGATGTAATTTCACTACTAAAAATGCCGGATTTTATAATGATTCTGTCCTGAGTAATTCCATAGATGGTATTTGCCCGTTTCTTAGCATCAATAAAAAATCGACCAACAGTAATATAAAGTCCAGCTAATAAAAATGGAATTCCCCAAAGCATGAAAAAATAATCACCATTAGTCTGAATAGCATTACTCTCCCAAAAAATTGCAAACCCGAACCAAAGTAAACTAAATGGAATTAGAAATACGTCTGAACTTCTAAACATAATTTCTGACTTTGGCTTACCCGTCCAAATAAGTTTTTCACCGGAACTCAGGTTCGATCTCAATTCGTTTTCAATTTCGTAATTTGTCATAAATGAATTTGTTGTTATATATTTTCTTAAAATGTCTGTAAATGAACGGTTTTATGGGCTCTGAAAGTCTAAGTGAGTATTGGTTTCTGCATTACCCAAAAGTATGTGCAGGAGAAATACCTGCTAAATGCATATTAGCCGCCAATTGCCTTAATATTTGTTTTACATGGGTTATTTTTCATTTTTCCAGATAATAACTTTCCCGTTATTATCTCCTGAAATTAAATACTCACCTTCCGGAGAAAATCTGATAGTATTTATTTCACTTGACTTGTGTATCGTTTTGCCCCTAAAAGTCTTCACTTCATCCCTGTCCTTTCCAAATGTAGTTACTAGTTCACCATTCAAGTTCAATATTCGAATAAGACCGTCAACGCCTAATAATCCAAACTTATCAGTTGAAGTTGTGACACAAAGTGAATAGTCGTCATTTAAAACGATATCTTTTAATTCCCGTCCTTTATTATCATACAATTTTTCAGATTCACTTTGGATATTATAGTCAAAGGAAAAATAAATTTTATCATTAAGAGGAGTAGCCATATAATCTTCAAAACCAACAATTTTATGTGAGTTATTATTCGCAATATTTAAAATGATATTTGGAGTCACCAAAAGTGTCGTGTCAGATAAGAAGGATATGTAAGTGTCTTTTTTTTCATTTTTTATTTGAAAGGATTTGATTAGTTTTCCGGATATTCTCCATATTTTAAGAAAATTGTATTTGTCAATAGAAGCCATTAATTGTTGGTTCGGAGAGACCTTAATATCTTGAATCGTTATTTGGTGAGACAGTTTGTCCTTTACTTGTGGTATTTTTAAGTGTGTATCAATATTTAGGGTTGGAAAAGTTTTAATTATATTTATCTCAGCATTTATTTTCCCTGTATTATGTTCAAGATATATTAGATTAACTTTTTCTTGCGACATAAAAGTATCTATAAATTCTTTTATTAATTCCCCAGTCAGGTCTAAATGCTTAATAATATATTTGTTACAATCATTAGCTTTACTTTCAGTTATTGCCACAAATAATGAATTTGAATCTGAAAGAAAAGATAAAGCATTTATACTCCCTTTTTCAGAAACCTGATACTTAAATTTTTGTTTTCCATTATAATCCCAAACAATAACAGACCTGTCATTACTTCCTGTGACAAAATAATTTTTGCAGGTTGCAATTACAGTAATTTTATCTGAATGTTTATGAATAGTTTTGATTGCTTTATATTCCTGTCCAAAAGAAAGTTTACTAATCAAAAACAAACTCAATAAGAGTGACAGTCTGTTCATACGTTGTTCTTCTTTTTATTTTTATAACTTATAAATAATGACTGAATGTGGGGTAGGGGTAAAGGAGTTTTACTTCATCGATTTTTACTTCACCCTAAGTCTAATATAGAACAGTACCTGATAGTCCCCTTTTTCGTCCAAGTTTGAATATTTGTACACGCTATATAGTTCAAGTCTGAACGAAACGTCCCGATGGCTATCGGGATTGGACTGATAACCAGTACAGTTTATAACTGTTTTTTAAAATTAGCTGTTAACTTCAATACATCATTACAGATCAATCATTCAATTTTCTCTCTCTTCATCAAATGTATAGAGTTGTCTTTATCCTTTATAATTTTAGTTTGGCAAATCCATAACTGTATTCAAACTGGTTATTATGAACTGTTTTTGTTTGCAGTCTAATCATTAAAAACTATTTTTTAATGATTTTCTGTTGATACAAGGCATGATTTGTCACAATCCGGACAATATAAATGCCGCCGGGTACTTCGTTTAAAGATACATAATCGCTGTTTGCAACTTGCTTACTTAGTAAAATACTTCCATTTAGTGTTGTAAGTGTCAGTATTCCCGATTCATCCAACCCATTGACACTAAAGCCATTTTTTACGGGATTGGGATAAATAGAAAGCGGAAGTATCTTTAAATCGTTTATTCCGGAAAGTTTCATTTCCTGAATATTGACAAAATCTTGCCAAACATTAGCTTGTTGGTATGTCTTTAAGCAACCTGCAGGTACATATAAAATACAGGTATTCATATTTACATAGGAAAATGAATAAGAATCACTAACAATCGGTGCTGAAGTGGCATAAATATAAATACTGGTTAAAGAATAACATCTTAGAAAAGCAGCGTAACCTATCGACTTTAAACCGGCAGGAATGTTGATGGATTGTAATGCATGACATTCGGTAAAAGTATAGTCACTGATACTTGTTATGGACGGAGGGAGGGTGATTGTTGCAAATCCACAGTAAACAAATACATTGTCCTCAATACTTGTTACTGAGGATGGAATATTGACAGATATCAGTTCCCCGCAATTATAGAAAGCACTTTCTTTAATGGCTGTGATTGATGAGGAAATTTTAATAGCTATCAAGCTGTTACACTCAGCAAAGGTAGCTCTTTCGATTGTTGTGATTGAATTTGGTAGCGTGATGTTTGTAAGTCCGTGACAACGACTAAAAGCAAATATTCCGATTGAAGTCACCGAAGAGGGAATTGCCAAGTTGCCTTTTATCCCTTCGCACCATAAATAAGCGTAATCACCGATAGAAGTTACTGAAGGAGGTAAAGGGATTGAATTCAAACCGCTACAGTTTTTGAAAGCATTATTTCCTATAGCCGTTACGGTAGTAGGTAGTATAACAGAAATGAGACTAATTTTTCCACCTGGCAGATTTGATGTGAAGAAGGCATTATCTGGAACTGTATTTGCAGGATATGTAATGTTAGTGTTTTCCCCGGTTCCCAACGTACCTGTATACGCTTCAATAGTAACTTTGCTCAGGTCTATAATATTTAATACCGGCATACTATCACGCATAATCAAAAAATCAACTGCATTAATACTACCTGTAATGGTCAGTTTGTTTATGTTCGCCAATTCTGTGGAAGTTAAAGCCTGATAGAGACCTCCGGCTGTGATATTGACTACCTTTGAAAGACCTGTAATCGGATCCAGATGGATATTTGTAGAATCCGGAGTGGATATTGAATCTTTAATATCTTTTTCGATGATATTCGAAAAATCTTTCCACTGAAGAGCATTTTGATAAACACTTTTACTACCTGTAGGAACATATAATTTACATTGAGTAGTTAATGTTTGGTCGAAACTAATAAATCCTAATACAGCTGGAGTTGAGGGTCCCGACACGAATTCATTTAATGCCGTACACCCTACAAAGGCATCTCCACCTACAGCAATTACAGCTTTGGGCAATTGTATCGTACTCAGACTGGAACATTGATAAAAAGCGTAATTTCCGATAGTTGAAACTGAAGAGGGTATACGGATGGATTGTAATTTACTGCAACCGGAAAATACAGAATTGCCTAAAGAAGTTATTTTGTTTGGCAATTTAATACTGGTCAGTGAAGAGCATCCATTAAATGCTGCTGATCCGATAGAGCTCACACTATTGGGAATTGTGAGCGATGTAATTTTCGAACAATTGTAAAAAGCAAACGTATTCAGATGCGTAACACGGTTGCTGATAGTCACATTTACAAGTGATGACAATGACATAAATGGAGATGAAGAATCATCTTCTTCAATGTTTTTATTTATAATAAGCGAAGTCACACCCGAGCATCCGCTAAACGGAGATGTTCCAAGTATCAGCATATAACCCGGATTGTCGTTTTCTCCAATGGTTATTGTACTAATACCCGTACAACCGGTAAAAGCTCCTGAACCTACTGTTGTTAGTGTACTTGGAATATAAAGCGACAACAGCCCTTTACAGTCCTGAAATGCATTATCACCAATGGTGCGTAGTGATGCCGGAAAATTAATGGATAATAGGGCTACGCATCCTGAAAAAGCAGAAGAACCTATGCCGGTTATAGAATTTCCCAGGGTTAATGTAGTAATGCCTGAACATTCGGCAAATGCAGATGCATCAATAATTTTTGTACATTTAGGGATAGTGAGACTGGAAATGCCCTGGCAGCCTGAAAAAGCATTTTCTCCAATTCGGGTAATTGAATCATTCAACGAAACAGCGGTTAATGCATTACAACCATAAAAGGTATATGGCTGAATTGCTTTAATGCTGGTAGGAATTATAACTGAACTTAATGATGTACAACCATTGAAAGCGCCCTCCCCGAGTGCACTGACTCCCGAAAAATTGAAGGATTGAATCTTATTACAATACTCAAATGCATAGTTTCCTATTTTAAGTGATGAGGCCGAATATGAAACAGTTGACAGATTAGGACATTGATAGAAACTTTGATCTCCGAGAGATATTGTTCCATTTCCAATATGAAGATCTGTAATAGTTGCAAATGGAGAAGACTCATAAAAAGTCACATTAACGCTTCGGTTCAATTCCAGTGTGCTGAAATTTGTACAACCGTAAAATGCATTGCCTGATACATTTATTTCGTTCTTTACTAATACGTTATTCTGCCCTAAACGAACGACAGTTAACCCTGTACAACCTGAAAATGCATAATCGGTTATTGTACTTACACCATTACCAACATATAAATTAGTGAGTGCGGCGAGATTTTTAAAAGGTGAATTATCACCGCTTGTGAAGGATATTGTTTTGTTTAAAGCTAAAGTGGCAATTCGTGAACAGTTTGTAAATGCATCGCTTGAAATACTTACTATTGCTATTGAAACACTATCCGCATGACCAATCGTTACATTCGTCAGTCCACTGCACTCAGCAAAAGCAGATGATTGAATTGATGTTATTGATTGAGGGATATTAATCGATTGCAATCCGGTACACAACGAAAAAGCACTTACTCCAATTTTCTTAACCAGAGCCGGTATTTCGTAATTTCCCTTTCTGGCGCAGGGATATTGAAATAGTGTTAGTTTATCAAAGGAAAATAAAACACCATTTAAACTTGAAAAACTCACATTTGCACTATTTACGTTGATAGTTAATAATGAACTACATCCTGTAAAAACTCCGGTACCAAGTTTTGCAACGGAGTTCCCAATAATAATGTCGGTTATATTCGTACTTCCTGCAAAAGCGGAAATACCTAACGATGTTACAGCATTCGAAACGCTTATACTTTTTAAGTTTTTAGAACCAATAAAAGCATAGTCACCTATTGAAGTTACCTTTTCTCCAATTATTAAATTGGAGATTGTTGAAAATGGGGATAAAGCACCGCTACTGTAATTTGGAATCTGTAAATTGCAATTTAAGTTGAGTGTGTCCAAATTAGCACTGCCACTAAATGCTCCGATAGAAACCGACATAGTTACAGGACTTAGATCTGCCCTACCTAGTATCACTTTAGATAATCCTGTCAAAGTTGAAAAAGTGGAATAATCAATAGAAGTTACTGAATTCCCTATAACCAATGTTTTCAAATTGGATAAGTTTTGAAAAGGATAATAATAAGATGCTACAGGTAAATATATACTCAGAGTAGTTAAACCGGAACAACCTGTAAAAGCTGTAGATTGAATATAAACAGAAGATCTGAAACCAATATTTGAAGAGTCACCAATCATTACATCGGTTAAACCAGTACAATTATAAAAAGCCTGCGAGTTAATCGAATTCACCGAATTGGGAATTGAAACCGATTCTATATCCGTGCAACCATAAAATGCTCCATCCCTAATGTTTGTTACTGTTTGAGGAATCTCAATCTTACCTGTTTTACTTGTCAGGCAACAAATAATCTGGCTCTGGCTTTTATTATATAAAATTCCATCAACATAAACAAAGTTTGGATTAGTTGGATCAAGATTAATTGAATTTAGTGTAATACACCCATAAAAAGCACCAATACCGATTGAAGTTACTGAATTAGGAATAGATATAGAAGTGAGTCCACTACAACCATTAAAAGTATTTGAATTTATAGAAGTTACTGAAAAGACAGTATCATTATGGATAACAGTTGATGGGATAACTACATCACCTGTATAATTTACACCTGATGTGACTGTCACGTTATTAGGTGTAACTATTGAAGTTATATTGTAGTTTATTCCATTTATAACAAAACTTCTGGCATGAATAGCGATTATGGAAAAAGAAAGAAATGAAAAAAGTAGTAGACGTCGTTTCATATTAGTTGCTTTTGAACCATTTATAATATTACAGGATTTAATTAAGTAGGTTACAGTTTTTATTATTACCTTAATTCGTATATAATATTTCCTTATAAATTGCGTCCCCGATTTCGTGCAAGTATGATTATTTGCTTACACTGGTTAGTTTAAGTCTGAGCGAAGCGTCCCGATGGCTATCGGGATTGTACTGATAACCAGCACTTACAACTATTTTTATAATTAGTTATTACCTTCATTTTGTCATAACAAGTAAATCATTTAATATCAAGCACCAAAAGTACGAAAGGTTTTTAACACCTCCAACATTTCAGATAACTATTTTAATAAAATATAAAAGAACTGTTTTTGTGCTGAATTTAATGAATAAAAAAACATCGGGATAATTCAATCCGAACGGTTTTCAATAGGGTAGGAGTAAGTATAAAACTCCAGGAAACAAACCCAAATAAAATGTACAATTTATTTATTTACAATTGGACTAGGATCAACTCTTCCATTTAATCAACCAATAAATCAACTGAACGAAGTGACATCCAATTTAGAGGATCTCCTAATTAACCATTCAGTTATTTAACCATTCAATAAAATTCAGGTTGCTTTTTTATCGGATTTTCTCTGTTTTTACACTATTTCAAACTCTGTAGTAACTCACTGGTAACTCACAGGTATATATACATCTAATATAAAGAAAATACATAGAAAACTTATCTATATAGATGTATTTTTTGCGTGTTTTATTTATATAGTATAAAAAGATCAATTAATTTTGTAGTTGGTAGTTACTACGGAGTTAGAACGTAGATACTTAGGAGCAAGAATAGAGGTAAGAGGTAACAAAACAGTCGGTAGTTGGTATTAAGTAGTCGGTAGTTCCGTGATTCGGGTTTGAAATGTTTCGGTTACAAGCCAATTAGTCGCACTCCCACTTCTGATTGTGAATCTTTTATAGGTTGAACGATAAGTGGGAGGGCGACATACTGATGAAAGTCGCCCTCCCACTTGGTGTTGATTGCAGAAACGTGAATCTTAGATGTGGGAGTGCGACTAAAGGGTGGAGCGTTTCGGGTTTCGGGTTTCTGATCTGAAAGGTTTCAGGGACAAGTCAATTGATACTTCTTTTTTTGCCTCTTGCCTCTTATTTCTGTTTAGTCGCACTCCCACATCTGATTTTGAATCTTTTACTGATTGAACGATAAGTGGGAGGGCGACATCGGGTTGAAAAGAACCAAGAGCAATGACAAAAGACAGCATTACCCGGAACTCTTCAAACCTCAAACCTCAAACCTTTCAAACTCTTCAAACTTCAAACTTCAAACTCTTCAAACTCTTTTGAGCTATTATTAAAATTCCATTAAAAAAATAGATAACAATGATAACTATAATAATTTTACGTAATTTTGCATTCCGATTTTAAACCTTTTACATTTTTATCAATCTGAATCAACATGGACGAACCTTTTGGACGTAAAATGGATAAGATAGGCAGGATATTTCAGGTCAAATTGCAGGAAGACCTCTCATACCTTGACATTGAACGTTCATTTTATCCTTTAATACTTATTGAAGCCGGAAACGGCATTACCCAACAGGAACTGGCAACCAAATTAAATTGTGATAAGGTACAGGTTGTACGGATAATTGATTATTTATCCTCGAACGGGTATGTCGAACGGGTACAAAATCCGAATGATAAACGGAAATATGAATTGGCAATTACTCCAAAAGCCATCTCATTCTTACCTGATATTAAAAAATCAATCTCCTGCATAACTTCATCAGCCATGCAAGGACTTTCGGAAGAACAAATAACAGCGTTCCTCCATACACTTTCAATAATTGAATCAAATCTTATTAAAAATAAAAGCAAAACTGTCAAATGAAAAAAAAATCAACCCTCTGGATTGCCATAGTTCTGGTATTAATAGCCGCTTTCTTTTTTAAAGTGGGTTTTTCCAAATCGTCCGACAAAGATGATAAAAGAAATGCGAAAGGGAAAAAAGAGCGAAGAGTAGACGCTTACGTTGTGAAACCATCGTTGCTTATCAATGAAATTTCTGTTTCAGGGTCGTTGATGGCTGTTGAAGAAGTAGATTTAAAAAACGAAGTTGCCGGAAGAGTGGTAATGATTAATTTGCCCGAAGGAAAATTTGTAAAAAAAGGCACATTGTTAGTCAAACTCTTTGATGATGATCTACATGCTACTTTAAGAAAACTGGAATCGCAACTGGCCATCCAGCAACAAATATTTAACAGGCAATCGGAACTGCTTAAAGTAAATGGTATCAGCCAGAATGATTATGACCAGACAGGGTTACAATTGAATTCACTGAAAGCCGATATCGATGTGGAGAAAACACTGATACGAAAAACAGAAGTCCGTGCACCTTTTGATGGAGTAATCGGACTAAGAAGTATCAGCGTAGGAGCCATTATTACTCCTTCCACTTTGCTCGCAACCATTCGAACCGAAAATAAGATTAAACTTGATTTCAGTGTACCTGAAAAATACAGTTCGGTTATCAAACAGGGAATGAAAATTAAGTTCAATATGAGTAATGCGGATGTTGAATATGACGCAACTGTTATGGCAACGGAGGAAGGAATTGATTCCAGTACCCGAAACCTGAAAGTGAGAGCGATGGTAAACAGCCATTCAAAAGAATTACTTCCGGGTTCTTTCACTGATGTTACGGTTCGTTTAAGTGAAAACAAAAATGCATTGGTTATTCCAACGCAAGCCATTGTTCCATCGGAAACAAATAAATCGGTGATTGTAGCCAGAAAAGGCAAAGCCCATTTTATTCAGATAATCACGGGTATTCGTCAAACGTCTACTATAGAAGTGACCCATGGAATTCAACAGGGTGACACGATCATTACTTCCGGAGTTCTTTTCTTAAAGGAAGGCTCTAAATTGATCTATTCAACAATAACTAAATAAATTATGGCATTATCAGATATAGCTTTAAAACGCCCGGTTGGTGCGATAGTATTGAGTCTTGTTATTATTTTGATGGGTGTTGTAGGGTTTAACTTTCTGGGTGTAAGGCTCTATCCTGCTATTGACCCCCCTATCATAACTGTTCAGACAACTTATACCGGTGCCAACGATGACATTATTGAATCACAGGTTACGGAACCTCTTGAAAAAAGCATCAATGGTATTGAAGGGGTAAAGTCTATTTCATCACAATCGGCCACAGGAAGCAGTACAATTACTGTTGAATTTAACCTGGGTGCCGATTTGGAAAAAGCGGCCAACGATGTACGTGATAAAGTTTCGCAGGCTCAGAGAAATCTTCCGCAGGATATAGATGCTCCACCGGCGGTTACAAAAGCAGATGCCAACAGCGATCCTATCGTTATGTTGACGGCTCAAAGTCCCAGAATGAATCCAATGGAATTAAGCGATTATGCCGAAAATGTATTGCAGGAAAAGTTGCAAACCATTCCTGGTATAAGTTCAGTTTCTATTTATGGACAACAACGTCCTGCCATGCGATTGTGGTTCGACCCGGGTAAGATGGCTGCACTTAATCTGACAGCCTCCGATGTCAATGTGGCTCTTGCAAAAGAAAATGTAGATGTCCCGGGAGGTAAAATTCGTGGAAATGGTACTGAACTAACCATAAAAACTTTTGGAAGATTAGTAACGGAAGATGATTTTAACAACATGATTATCAGACAGACGGATAATCAGGTTATCCGTTTCAAAGATATTGGGTATGCCGTTCTCGGTTCGCAGGACGAAGAAGCAGGTTCTACTATTAATGGCGTTACAGGTGTTATGCTGGTCTTAATTCCACTTCCGGGTGCGAATGACATCCAGATCGCTGATGAATTCTATAAACGGATGGACCAGATCAAATCAACTATGCCTAAGGGTCTGGAATTAAGTGTTGCCCGTGATAAATCGATATTTGTACGTCAATCGGTTTCAGATGTTGTTGAAACATTGATTATCGCTATTTTGCTGGTTGTGATGATTATATTCCTGTTTTTCAGGAACTGGATTATTGCATTGAGGCCTTTACTGGATATACCGGTTTCATTAATCGGTACTTTCTTTGTCATGTACCTGTTGGGATTTTCCATTAATGTACTCACACTGCTTGGAATAGTACTGGCTACAGGATTGGTGGTTGATGATGGGATTGTGGTGACCGAAAATATATTCAAGCGTATAGAATTAGGAATGAATAAGTTCCAGGCTGCATTGGAAGGAACACGTGAGATATTCTTTGCCGTAATCTCTACTTCGCTCACCTTAGCCATTGTATTTATACCGGTCATCTTCTTACAAGGATTTACAGGACGACTTTTCCGTGAATTTGGAATTGTAGTGGCAAGCGCAGTATTAATCTCCGCTTTAGTATCACTTACACTTACTCCTGTATTGAATGTTTTTCTGGGAGGTTCAGGATCGCATCATTCAAAATTCTATACTGCAACCGAACCATTCTATACCGGAATGGAAAAGAAATACAAACGTTTCCTTTCATTTTTTATCCTGAATAAATGGGTAGCTTTTGCGATACTGGGTTTATGTTTAGTATTTATTTTTACGATATCCAGAACCCTTAAATCGGAATTGGCACCATTTGAAGATCATAGTTATTTACGTACAAGCGTAACAGCTCCTGAAGGAACCGAATTTTCAAAAACAAAAAGCATATTGGACCGGATTGCTAAAATCAGTTCCGATAAGTTTCCGGAAGCTAAATACACACTGGCACGATATGGTGGTGGAACCAGTGCAAATACGGGATTTGTTATTACTTTCCTGTCCGATCCTTCTGAAAGGAAACGAACTCAACAGGATATTTTAAAAAGTTTGTCTAAGTTGTATGATAGCATCCCCGAAGCCCGGGTTATTGCCAGTCAGGAACAGACTATCACAACATCTAATTCCAGAGGATTGCCTGTTCAGTTTGTATTACAGAATCTTGATTTTGACAAAATTCATGAAGTATTACCTAAATTTTTAGAAGAAGCACAAAATAGTCCTGTATTTAGTAATGTCGATGTGGATTTAAAATTTAATAAACCTGAAGTAAATATTGTAGTGGACCGTTTAAAGGCGACCAGTCTTGGTGTGAATGAAAAAGACATCTCCGATGCATTGGATTTGGCCTATAGCGGAAGCCGGTACGGTTATTATCTGAAAAACAATAAACAATACTATGTTATCGGACAGGTAGCCCGTAATGACCGACAAACGTCATCAGATATTTCTTCTTTATATGTCAGGTCAAACAATGGTACAATGATACAGTTGGATAATCTGATAACGCTAAAAGAAAACAGTAATCCTCCTATATTGTATCACTTTAACCGGTATAAGTCAGCTACTGTTTCAGCCAACTTAGCGGAAGGAAAATCATTAGGTGAAGGAATTGCCGAAATGCAACGCATTGCCGGTAAATTGTTGGATTCTTCCTTCAACACTGCATTGTCAGGTCCTTCAAGGGATTTTGCCGAAAGCAATTCGAATATCGGATTTGCCCTGATATTGGCTTTGTTACTGATCTATTTAATTCTGGCAGCACAATTTGAAAGCTTCCGCGATCCGTTTATCATCATGCTTACCGTGCCAATGGCTATTGCCGGTGCCATGCTTTCGCTCTGGATATTCGGACAAACATTGAATATCTTCTCCGAAATCGGTATGATTCTGTTGATAGGTATTGTTACTAAAAACGGTATTCTGATTGTAGAATTTGCCAACCAGAAAAGAGCGTTGGGTATGAACAGACGGGTTGCAGCCTTTGAATCGGCTTCAGCGCGTTTTCGTCCTATCTTAATGACTTCGCTGGCTACTATCTTCGGAGCGTTTCCTATTGCATTGGCGATGGGAGCAGGAGCAACAAGTCGTGTTTCGTTGGGAATAGTTGTTGTAGGCGGATTATTATTCTCGTTAGTGCTAACCTTATTTGTTATTCCGGTAATGTATATCGTTATGTCAAGTAAAAACAAAAAAAATATTGAATAATGAACGGACATAAAACAATTAATAAATTAAATATAAGCCTTTTATTTAGTCTTATTTTCATATTTTCATCTGTTAATGCTCAAAAGACTTTGACATTGGATGATGCTGTCAAAATTGCGTTAAAAAACAATTTTGATATATTAGTGGCACACAATGATGCGGAAATAAACAAAGCAAATAATACCCGCGGAAATGCAGGAATGTTGCCAACTGTTGCTGTAACTGGCTCTGTTGATTACGGATTAAGTAGTACAAAAATCAAAACAAATCCTGATATAATCAGCAATTATCCTTCGTTATCGAGTTCATCGCTGAGTGCCGGTGTCCAGTTAAACTGGAATTTGTATGATGGCGGTAAGATGTTTGTAACCAAAAACAAGTTAAATGAAATACAAGCCCTTGGTGAGATTCAGTTTAAGGATAAAGTGTTGCAGACCTTGTTAAATGTGATTGGAGCGTATTATGATGTAGTAAGGCAAAAGCAACAGTTAAACTCAATCAACGAAGCATTGAATTATAATAAGGACAGGGTTACTATTTCCCAGGCCGGATTAAATGCCGGTACGTTGGTGAAAACGGATTTACTTCAGGCAAAAATCGACTTAAACGTCAACACGGAGAATGCCATTGTTCAACAGTTAGCTATTGATGTTGCTTTGAAAACTTTGAATCAGTTATTGGGTAAGAATGAGGATGAATCATTCGATATATCCGATTCCATTCCACTGGGTTATTCACCTGATAAAACTGATTTACTAAAAAAAATCGATCAGTCAAACACCAGTATTCTAAGTTACCAAAAACAAATTGAGATTGCACAATTAGCGTTGAAAGAAAACAAAAGTTTGTATTTACCAACGTTTAATGTAAAAGCCGGTTATTATGCATCTCAAGTAATGAATTCGTCAGGCTCTACCTTAACTTCAAGTTCTATCGGACCACAGGTGGGAGGTACACTGGTTATTCCTATTTACAGTGCAGGTGAAACAAAACGAAAAGTGATAACAGCTAAAATACAAACTGAATCGGCCGCGTATAATTTACAAAATATAAAACTACAAATAAAGATATTACTTATTAATACATTTACTGAATTCGAAAATCAGCAGAAGTTATTGAAGATAGAAAGTGAAAATAATTTATTGGCAAAAGAAAACATAAATATCAGTCTGGAACGTCTGAAACAAGGACAGACAACTTCTCTGGAAGTACATCTGGCCCAGGAAGATTATGTACAATCGAGCACAAGACTGATAAATTTCAGATATAATCTTAAAATAGCGGAAACAAAATTAAAGCAGCTTGTTTCTGATTTATAAACGACCGGGTATTCTGTTCTGTGAATTATATTTTAAAAAGGTGCAAACGAATAATTTGCGCCTTTTTTATGTTCATGAAACTTTAAAAAGGGGATGATTCATGTGTGAATGATGTAACATTTTTCATGAATTATGTAACGGTTTATGTTTCAAAACCCGCGACCTTTGCTTCGTGAAAATTAATTCACCTAAAAACTTAGAAAAATGAGAAAAATAACGTTCTGTATAATGACAGCATTTTTAATGCTCTCATTTGTTCCGACCCGGTTAAAAGCTGAAACAGAAAAGAGTGCTTCAACGGCTGTAACAACTAAAACAGTTGAATCAACGGATGCAAATGCAACGACTGAAGCCAGGTATGATAAAGAGCTTGCCCGTCTTGATGAAATTAAAGCAATGGATCTGTCGACTTTAACTCCTGCTGAAAAAAAAGAATTACGCGAAGAAGTCCGTTCAATTCAAAATGGTCAGGAAGATCATGACAGAAATCGTGACCGTGACCGTGATCATGAAGGTTATCATCATCATCATGGAGTTTTCTTACCTATAGGTGGTGGTTTACTGATCATTATTTTGTTGATTTTATTATTGTAATAAACCGTTTTCAACTATATAAATAAAAAAGCCCGGTGATTATTCGCCGGGCTTTTTTATTTATATAGTTATTAATTGTTTACCATCTATTCAAGATCAATTAAAACATCATCCTGCATGACTGCTTGTCCGGGAGTTACAGCTATGCTTTTAACAACGCCGTTTTTCTCTGCAAGGATATTGTTTTCCATTTTCATAGATTCCATAACCAATAACAGATCACCTTCTTTTATAGTTGCACCTACTGTAGTTGCAATGCTGACAATACTGCCTGGCAGCGGTGATTTAATACTATTGGCACTTGGACGTGAATGAGTAGGAGCAGGAGCTGCTTTTGCGGTGATTTTATTTTCGCCCGGTTTAGTCTGCACTTCTTTACGAACCAGAATTGGAGTTTTAAGGGTATTCACCTCTTGTTCCAATCCAACTGCATACGATTTGCCATTCACTTCTATATCGGCCTGATTGCCTACTATTGATTTGACATTCACACTGTATGAAGCCCCATCGATTGTAAATTTGAATTTCTTCATACTCTGTTATCTGATATTATTGTTTATACCATAAATTTTTGAACTCCACGGTGAATAACGTCTTTCGATACGTTTGATAGTAATCACATTACTTTCGTCATCGTGAACTTCGTCATAAAACAAATGTAACGCCATTGCAATTGCAACAATGTCGGTAGTAGGAATTTCTACTGATTCGTTGCTAATTGAAGGTGACTTTGTTTTTTTACCAAAAAGTTTTTCAAATATCATAGGACTAATTATAAAGGTATGTTACTATGTTTCTTTGGTGGATTCACTACTTTCTTAGTTTCAAGTGCCTGGAAAGCGCGTATTACGCGGAAACGTGTATTACGTGGTTCAATGATATCGTCAATAAAACCAAAAGCTGCAGCCTGATACGGATTAGCAAATTTTTCTTTGTACTCGTTTACCTTTTCGCTGATAAATGCAGCTTTTCCTTCTGGATCTTTTATTGCTGAAATAGCACGTCCTTCCAATACTTCGATAGCTCCTGCAGCACCCATTACGGCAATTTCGGCAGTAGGCCATGCATAATTGAAATCACCACGTAATTGTTTACAACTCATTACATCGTGTGCACCACCATATGACTTACGAATGGTTACCGTTACTTTCGGAACCGTTGCTTCGCCATAAGCAAACATCAGTTTAGCACCATGGGTAATGATTCCTGCATATTCCTGTCCTGAACCTGGTAAGAATCCCGGAACATCAACCAATGTCAATACAGGGATATTGAATGCATCGCAGAAACGGACAAAACGGGCAGCTTTACGGGCAGCATCACAGTCGAG
>Ga0302286_10001738_pt1 | contig 15806 bp, 12 predicted proteins | sample III_Fen_E2_3_FD_198765 | JGI IMG/M metagenome (GOLD analysis project Ga0302286, IMG submission 198765) | Peat permafrost microbial communities from Stordalen Mire near Abisko, Sweden - III_Fen_E2_3 | ecosystem: Environmental > Terrestrial > Soil > Wetlands > Permafrost | place: Sweden: Abisko...
AAATACAATCTTTTAAATGCTCAAGATCAAGTAAAAGCAGATGTTATTACGGCTTATGCAAATGCTGTTGAAACAGACAATATCTATGCAAAATTCGATAAATCATTTGTAAGCGATTTAGAAACTCTAAATGTTGAAATGCTTAAAAACTTCCAAAAGAAAAACATCAGCCTAATCGAATTTCTCGATTATTACGATGCATATAAAGAGAATGCTGTACAGTTGAATAATCTGCTTTATAACAGAATCAATGCATTCGAAAATATTAATTTTAGTATAGGTAAAGACATTATAATTAAATAAATACAGCTATGAAACGTCACATTAAAAATCTGTTATTACTCGTTGCATCACTCTTTGTTTTAACTAATTGCAACTCGAAAAAGAACGAAGAAAACAAATCTGAATCGGCTCAATTTTGTATTCCCGACAGTTTACAAAGTCAATTAACATTGGATACCGTTTTTGTAAAACCTGTTTACGATGAATTAAAGGTTGTAGGTAAAATTTCGTTCGACCAAGATAAGGTTGTTCGCATTTATCCATTGGTTAGTGGAAATGTTGTTGATGTAAAAGTCACTCTAGGCTCGTATGTTGAAAAAGGGCAAGTTTTAGCAGTCATCAGAAGTTCGGAAATGGCAGGAGCCGAAAACGATTTAGTAAATGCAAACTCAAACGAAGCTGTTGCCGAAAAGAATTTTGCTGCTGCTGCCGATATGTACAAAAGCGGAATTCTTTCGGAAAAGGAATACACAGCTTCGCAAAAGGAACTCGACAAAGCTAAATCGGAGTTAAATCGAGTAAAAACAGTTCTTTCAATATATGGTAATGGCACAAATAATTATGTAGTAACATCGCCTATTTCGGGTTACATTGTCGAGAAGTTCATAACAACGAACATGCAGATTCGTTCCGACAACAGTACCAATCTTTTCACAATTTCTGATCTTTCAAATGTTTGGGCTATGGCAAATGTTTACGAATCAGACATATCAGAAATTGTTGCAAACGAAAAGGTTGATGTTACTACCATCTCATATCCCGACAAAAAATTTGTTGGAAAGATTGATAAAATCTACAACTCTCTTGATCCCGACAGTAAAACAATGAAGGTTCAGATACAATTGGACAACAAAGACTATTTGTTGAAACCCGAGATGTTTATTTCAGCAGTTGTTAATCATAAAACAGATAAAACAATGCTTGCCATTCCATCAAAAGCAATCATTTTCGACAGAAATGTTTATTGGGTTTTGGTTTATAAAGACAAATGCCATATCGAGGCTCGTAAAATTGATATTGCCACATCAAATAGCACAAGCACCTACGTACGTTCGGGTGTAAATGCAGGAGAACGTGTAATTTCAAGCACTCAATTGCTGATTTACAATGCAATGAACCAATAATTAATATTTAGATTATATTAAAGAATAGTCATATGAATAAGTTCATAAAAAGTATCATAGCATTTTCACTGAAAAACAAATTCTTTGTCTTTTTCAGTCTAGCTATCATTATCATTTGGGGTATTGTAAGTTATTTAAATACTCCAGTTGAAGCATTTCCCGATGTAACCAATACTCAAATTACCATTATCACCCAATGGCCTGGACGTAGTGCCGAGGAAATTGAACGATATGTTACCATTCCAATCGAAATTGAAATGAATTCCGTTCAAAAGAAATTGAATGTTCGTTCATCTACTCTCTTTGGCCTTTCGGTAGTAAAAATCATTTTCGACGACGATGCCGACGATGCTTTTGCCCGTCAACAAGTAAACAATCTTTTGGTTAATGTTGATGTTCCTGACGGCGTAAAACCCGAAGTAGAACCACCCTATGGACCAACAGGTGAGATTTTTAGATATACATTAAAAAGCCCTAATCGATCGGTTCGCGAGCTTAAAACAATACAAGATTGGACCGTTGAACGTCAAATACGTTCGGTAAGTGGTGTAGCCGATGTTGTTAGCTTTGGTGGCGAAGTTAAAACCTTTGAAATACAAGTAAACCCACATCTTTTAACCAAATATGGAATAACTCCATTAGAAGTATTTCAAGCTGTAAATCGTAGTAATATTAACGTAGGTGGCGATGTTATTGAACATAATACACAAGCTTATGTAGTTCGAGGAATTGGCGTACTCGACAAATTCAACGAGATAGGGAATATCATTGTTAAAAACATTCAAGGAACACCAATTCTTGTTCGAAATGTTGCTGTTGTAAAAGAATCATGTTTACCTCGAATGGGGAAAGTTGGTCGCGACAATCAACCCGATGTTGTTGAAGGTATTATTGTGATGCGTAAAGGTCAAAACCCTGGCGAAGTAATTGAAAAGGTTAAAGCTAAAATCGAGGAATTAAATACCAAAATACTTCCTGCCGACGTAAAAGTTGATACGTTCTACAATCGCGAAAATCTGATTGATTATGCAACGCATACTGTTTTACATAATCTTTTTGAAGGAATTATTTTTGTAACCATCATCGTGTTTATTTTCATGGCCGATTGGCGTACAACATTAATTGTTTCGCTTATTATTCCACTTTCATTGCTCTTTGCGTTCATCTGCCTGAAATTAAAAGGCATGTCGGCAAATCTTTTATCGATGGGAGCAATCGACTTTGGTATCATCATCGATGGTGCTGTGGTAATGGTCGAAGGGGTTTTTGTGGCTCTCGACCATAGAGCCGAAGAGGTTGGAATGGCGAAATACAATAAGCTGTCAAAACTGGGATTAATAAAAGAAACTGGGACCGAAATGGGAAAATCGATTTTCATTTCAAAGTTGATTATCATCACAGCTTTATTACCCATTTTCTCGTTCCAAAAAGTTGAAGGTAAAATGTTCTCTCCTTTAGCATTTACATTAGGTTTTGCATTACTTGGAGCTTTGATTTTTGCATTAACATTTGCTCCAGTTATGGCTAGTATTTTGTTTAACAAAAATGTAAAAGAGAAACACAATCCATTTTTAATTTTCATTACAAAATACACAACATCGTTCTTCGACAGAACATATAGGAATAAACGTTTAAGCTTAATTATTGCAGGAACCGTTCTTGTAGTCAGCTTTATATCGTTCAAATATCTTGGAAACGAATTTTTACCTCAACTTAACGAAGGTGCAATTTATGTTCGTGCTTCGTTGCCAATGAGTGTATCGCTCGACGAATCGGTGCGAATTTCGGAAGACATGCGTCACATCATTAAATCGTTTCCCGAAGTAAAACAAGTAATGTCGCAAACTGGTCGCCCTAACGATGGAACCGATGCAACAGGTTTTTATAATGTTGAGTTTCATGTCGATATTTATCATACCGACGAAATGGATAAAAAAGCCAACAGAGATGCATTGATTGACCGAATGACTAAAAAGCTTTCGAAATATCCTGGCATCGTATTTAACTTTTCGCAACCTATTCAAGACAATGTTGAAGAAGCTGTGTCGGGAGTTAAAGGCTCATTGGCTGTAAAGATTTTTGGCGACGATTTATCATTACTCGAATCAAAAGCCGACAGTGTTTTTACAATTATGAATAAGGTTCAAGGCGTTGCCGATTTGGGTGTTATCAGAAATCTTGGTCAACCCGAATTCCGTATTGAACTAGATGATGATAAAATGGCAATGTATGGTGTTGCAACTGCCGACTGTAACTCTGTTATTGAAATGGCAATTGGTGGCAAAGCAGCGTCTATCTTTTATGAAGGATATAAGAAATTTGACATTCGTATTCGCTATTTACCCGAATATCGTGTAAACGAAAATGAAATTGGCAACTTAATGGTTCCTACCTTAAATGGCACACAAATACCAATTAAGGAAATAGCAACAATCAAAAAAGTAATTGGACCTATATTAATTTATAGAGATAAGAATCAACGCTTCATAGCTTTAAAATTCTCGGCTCGTGGCCGCGATATGGGTTCAACAGTTGCCGAATGTCAACAAAAAGTTAATGCAGCAATTACATTACCCAAAGGTTATTCAATGTCGTGGGAAGGTGATTTCGAAAACCAACAACGTGCTTCGAAACAATTGAGCATTGTTGTTCCAATCAGTCTTGTATTGATATTCTTTATATTGTTTGTAATGTATGGAAATGCCTTAGATGCTGGATTGATTTTGATGAATGTTCCCTTTGCAATTGTTGGAGGAATCCTGGCATTACACATAACGGGTACGAACTTCTGTATCTCGGCGGGTATTGGATTTATAGCATTGTTTGGTATCTGTATCCAGAATAACGTAATCCTCATGTCCAAGTTTAAGAAAAACCTGCATGATCGGATGCACTTGGATGACGCAATTAGAAATGGAGTAATTGCTCGAATTCGTCCCGTTATTATGACTGCAACACTTGCTGCAATTGGATTAATTCCTGCTGCTGTCTCTACAGGCATAGGTTCGGAATCGTCAAAACCATTAGCAATTGTTGTTATTGGTGGACTAGTAACTGCTACAATTTTAACATTATTTATATTCCCTATTATCTTCAAAGGAATTTATAAATTCAAAGTTAAAAAGTTGCAATAAAGTCAAAATCATGACAAACGTTTTGATTATAGTAGATGATACTTCAGTTAGTTCAATGCTTCAAAAAGGGCTAACTGGAGTTGATTTTACAATAGATATATTGCATTCAAGTAAATATGAAATTGCATTAGATAGGATAAAACAATATGATTGCATTATGATTGATAGTGGATTAACCTATATTAATTGTTATGCAATTTGCAAATTCATAAGACATGCAATTGGCGATATTACTCCTATTTTCTTATTAACATCTTCTTCATCATCAACCGAGCTATTCATCAAAGGTATTGAAGCAGGAGCTACAGATTTCCTATCAATTGGGTTTCCATTTAATGAAATATTAACGAGATTTACCGCTTTAATTCAAAAGCATACATAGTCAAAATGAAAATCATTAAAATAGGGATTTTCTTACTCCTTTTTTGTAATGTAGTTAAAGCATCCGATTCTTTATCAACACAAAATGACAGAAAGAAAAGATACATTATAGCTGGTACCGAAGCATTTTGCTACGCTGCAAGCTATTCAGGTCTAGGAGTTTTATGGTATTCCGATTATCCGAAAAGCGATTTCCATTTTAAAAACGACATTCACGAATGGATGCGAATGGATAAATTTGGTCATGCCTTTAGCGGATATTGGATTTCACGGGGGAATTATGAATTATTTAAATGGGCCAATTTTAGCGACAATAAAGCAATAATGATAAGTATGGCAAGCTCGTGGCTTTACATGAGTACTATTGAAGTTTTTGATGGATTTTCATCGCAATATGGAGCTTCGCAAACCGATATATTAGCAAACACCCTTGGCACAACATTATTCGGATTCCAACAATATTTTTGGAAAGAACAAAAGATTTTATATAAGTTTTGTTTTTATCCAAGCCCTTATGCCAAATATCGTCCCGATGAATTTGGAACAAACTACATGAATAATCTTTTGAAAGATTATAATGGACAGATTTATTGGTTTTCAACAGGAATACAAAATCTAACGGGAGTAAAAGCAATACCTCAATGGCTAAATATTGCCGTTGGGTTTGGTGCTCATGGAATGACTGGAGGATATGAAAACTATAAAGAAGTTGTAAATGGATTAACGCCAATTCCCAATAGTGAACGTGCACGTCAAATCTATTTTTCCTTCGACATAAACATGGAAAAGATAAAAACGAAGAATAAAGTTTTAAAGGCAACCTTACTAGCATTGAATGCTATTAAATTTCCTCTTCCAACTATTCAAATAAACAGAAGTTCAACTAAAATTGTGATTCGATAAATTCGATTGCATACTTAATTTCCCATTGGAGGATTATTCAAATTACTATCGTCAATTTCATGCGTTTTTTCTTGTTTGAACTCTAGTTTACCAAATTTATAACTGATATTTAATCCAAACGAACGGAACGGCATATTACGAACACTATTTTGAGTGAAGTTTACACCAGTAAGTTCTGTTTTCTGTACAACATATTTACTAAACGGATTTGTTGCCGTAAAAGCAATACTGGCTTTGCCATCGAAAAACTGTTTGCGTAATGCAAAATTATAGGTTGTAAATGAAGGCATCTTTCCTTGAACATTTATTCTTGGTGAATTAAAGTTCCCAAAAAATTCCATAACCAGCGATTTACTTACTTCATATGAAGCATTCATATTGATGCGATAATTGAATCCTTGAATATTTCCTCCAGGCAATGAACCAACATCAATAAAACGCTCAAAACCCGAAATATTTGTTCTGAAATTTATCTTTTTAGTTATCGGAATTGATATAAAAAGGTTTACACCATAATTATTCTCGTGCCCAACATTCTTGCGCGAAGCTATAGTTATATTTTTATAAGTCGTATCGCCTACTGTATAGGAATCATACTTTTGGGTGTAGCTTTGAATATCATCTGTATTGCCTTGATAAAATAATGTCGCATTTATGCTTGATCCCTTGTCATACGCTTTAGTAAATCCTAATTCTATTTTATTGCCTATTTCGGGACGCAATTGTGTATTCCCTGTGCTTAACGTTGTGGGATTGCTCGCATTAATAAAAGGATTTAAATCGTTGTAGTTGGGGCGTTGTAACCGACGAGTATAACTTATTTTGATTGTTCGTTTCTTGGGGAATGTATGCGAAACTATTGCTGAAGGAACAAACGTTCCATACGATTTTAGAGCAATTTTGGCCATGTCAGAAACTGTTGCATTTAAGTTGGTGTATTCATAGCGAGCTCCAGCGGTGATATCTAAAATATCGAATAATTTGAATTTACCTGAAAGATATCCTGCATAAATAGTACTTCGGTAATCGAACGTCATTGATTGACTATGATTATATGCATAATCGTTTGTATTTGTATTTAATTCATAAACATTAGTCGTATTATTTATTTCCATAATTGATGCTTTAGCTCCAGTTTCAATTACAAATTTTTTACTAAATGGATGTTTATAATCGACTGTAAAATCGGTTTGCTTTTGAGTTCCTGGATTTGCTGCATAGGAACCATCATAAATCGAATCGGATAGTGTGTGACTTTGATTTTGCAGATAATAGGAATAATTATTGGCAAGCGACGACAAATATGAAAACTCAAGTTTTTGATCTTCTTTTTCAAATGCATGTTTATAATTTAAACCCCATTGCATTGATTTTGTGTGATATTTACTATCGGAATTTGTAATATTGCTCGTTTGCGATAATACATTCCCCAATGCATCATTCAATACGGTATTTGAAGTCACTGGGCCATTGCCTGAATTTCCAAAATAGTTAAAACCAAACGATGCCGACATATTATCCTTTGGACTTATATCCCAATCAAGACCAATGCCCGACTGATAACCATGTCGAATAAATTTGCTTGATCCATCTTGCGATAAAATGCTCGTACGATTTAATGAATCGATTGATGTGCGATTTAAATTTGATGTTGTTGTAGTTGGTAATAACGCATTCCCATTAACAAAAGCATTTGCCCCAAAATGGCCATGGTGTGCATTTAAATTGAATGAACCATTTTGAAGCCTTGTACCACCAGTTAACGAAACATTTCCATTAACTCCTTCGGCAGTACTTTTCTTTAAAACGATATTAATAATTCCACCAGTTCCTTCGGCATCATCTTTTGCACTTTGACTTGTTATTACTTCAATATTTTTAATTTGACTTGCTGGTATCGATTGCAAAACATCGGCAATATTATTCCCAAAAATAATCGAAGGTTTCCCATTAATCAAAAAATGAACATTCGAGTTACCTTGTAGTTCTACATTCCCATTAACATCTACCGATACCTGAGGCACTTTCTTCAACACATCGGCTGCTACACCGCTTTGTGAGGTTATGTCTCTTTCTACATTATAAACCGTTTTATCGCCTTTATCTTCAATAATTATTCGGTTTGACGTAACTACCACTTCTTTCAAATTGGTACGTTCTTCGATCATAGGAATTGTACCCAAATTTACATTGAAATGGTTTTTATTTATATTTATATTGTTCCTTATTAAGGTCTTATATCCCACAAACGAAATAGAAACCTTGAATTTTCCATTTGGAATTCCGTTTATTGAGAATAAACCATTTTTATCGGACGAGAGTCCTTTTACGACCTTATTATTATCTTGTCGACTAACGGTTATTGTTGCAAATTCTATAGCTTGAGTTGAAACAGAGTCAATAATTTTTCCCGAAATTTCGCCTAAAATGACAGGTTGAACTTGTTGAGCAGATACTGAAAAAATAGTGATGTAAATAAAAAAGAAGAGAAAGACGTTTTTATTGAGTAGTAAAGAGTAACATTTATTCATTATAAAGAAATTTAAATAAAAACATTATAAAACTAGTATTGTTTATACAATGCACCAATGTCTATAAACGTTGACAAAATAACAACAATAGTTTTTTAAACGTTTGGAAATAGTATATATTATTGTTGTACCATAAAAGTTTTGCAAAAAGATAAAAGTTCAACCATAAAATAAAACAAACCCGAAAGTAAAAACTAACGGGTTTGAAATTTTGAAGAACTAAGATGTAGAATTACTGCACAATTCGCGAAACAGGATCCGAAACGGTATGCTGATTGTTACTACCTATTGCAACAACTCTGCACCAGATTCTTTTTCCACTTGGCAACGATTTAAATGTATGATCCGAAACCGTTGCGGTTTCACTTGTCCAAATACTTTCGGAAGTCAATGGGTCGACACTCGATTGATACATATACGATTTTGCACCATTTACCGAATTAATCGTCAGATATAATTCACCACTTTCGTTACCATCGCTTAGTTTTATGTTTTGTGGAACATCGAGAGTAACAGCCGTTGGGTGTTCTTTCGATATTTCATAACCCGAACTAAGCAATATTGAACGATTACCATTGGCAGCCATTTCAACATAACGAGCCAACTCGGTTAATACATCGATAAGATTCTTTCGCTTTTCGTTTTTCAGGGCAATTTTGGTCGTATCGCCCGTGCGAGCCATTACCAGACTTTCGTCATACTCTGTTCTTGCAGTACCAAGCTTCGTTAGTGTATCGCCTGCACCAACGAAATTAGGGTTACTCGTCACCGAGCTTTCTATTTCTTTTGCTTTTGCACTTAGTTCAGCATCGGTATATCGGCTGAAACTCATCATAATTCGATTGGGATTCATAGTCTATCCTCCATTTCTGTTTTTATGAGAATGTTGCTTTTTAATTGTTGTCAACAGTCTCGGGTTAATAATTCGTTTTCTATCCTGCAAGATGTTTTATAATCCCAAAACGAGACAACATTGTGCAATATTGTATTGATAACTGAAAAAAGCAACATAACAATACCCAACTTCATCACGACAATACCCAACTTCGTCACGACAAAGACAATTGTTATGACGACAATCCTAAAAGCCTTGATAAAGAACGAAAAACACATCACAACAATGCTCATTATCCGTAAAACAATTATCAAAAACATCACAACAAAGTCAATTGTTATGATGACAAAGCTAATTGTTATGACAACAATTGGCTTTTGCATGATGACAAAAGCAATTGTTTTGAAGGAAACTAGGCACTATGTCAAAGCAAAGACAATTGTTATAATGCCTGTAATAAAAAGCATTATGAATAGTATCATTTCACAGAATCAAATTAATGGTGTTCTTTGAGTAAAAACAAATTTAGGTTTAACGTAATAAAATTCAATATTATACGTCTTAAGTCTTTACGGAATTTCTAAAAGCAATTATATGAGACGTATATATGTAAAAATATGGATATTAATTTTTGTTGTAGCAACAATATTAGTCCTTAATACATTATTAAATCGACAAATTATTAAAGAAAATGAGAGTATTTTTAATAAGAAAAATGCGATAAACCTTGTTTTAAGTCATTTGGTTGATTTGAATTATTTGACAATTGTGATTGACGATTTACAAGACAATATAACTGAAGAAAACGATGAGGTTAAAAACAAAATTATTTCTTTAAAAAATGAAGAATTTGATCTTATAGAAAAGAATCATACACTATTAATTGAAAATGGACTAAATGATTCCGAAATAAAACATTCGATTACAATTCTTGAAAATAATGAAATAGTTTTTAAAAACTTTATTGCTCAAAGAAGTCTCATCGATTGGATTGATTCAAATAAACATGAATCGATTCACTTAAGTATGGCTATTCAAAAAATTGAAAAACATCTATACAATAATAGAGTTTATTTGATGGCAAAAACAGAATATAATTTACAAATTATTAATTATATAGATATTGCTCAAGCATTTATTATTATTTTAATTACGATAATCATAGTATGGATGCTGATAAAAGACAATGATAAGGCCAATGAACTTATTTTGGAATTAAAACAGCTCAATGCAACAAAAGACAAATTTTTCTCAATTATTAGCCACGATTTAAGAAGTCCATTTAATGCTATATTAGGATTTTCGGAAGTATTACAAAAGGAATTTCATACTTATCCACAAGAACAAACACATCAATACTTAACATATATTCATCAAGCAGCCAGAAAGACTTTTGAACTGCTCGAAAATTTACTTGAATGGTCTAGCTTACAAACGGGGAAAAACAAACCACGATTTGAATTAGTATCAATTGATGAAATAATAAATAACGAAATTGATTTACTAAAAACAGCAGCAAGTCAAAAATACATTGAATTAACGTATGAATGTTCAACACAATCTAAAGTACTTGTCGATATAAATATGATGTATACTGTTTTTCGTAATGTTATTTCAAATGCTATAAAATTCACGGATGTTAATGGTAAAATAAGTATTACAGGTTTTGAAACGAACAATGAAGTATCAATCGTTATTTCCGACAATGGTGTTGGTATTGATGAGAGTACACTATTAAATTTATTTAAAATAGACACAAAAATATCGAGTATTGGAACTCAAGGAGAAAAAGGAACTGGCTTAGGGTTATTACTCTGTAAAGAATTAGTTGAAAAGAATAATGGACGTATTACCGTTGAAAGTGAAATTAGCGTGGGTACAACTTTTACAATTATTTTACCAAATAAAAGCTAATAATACGAAATAGGAACTACCATTTCTTCAATGAAAATATCGTTTTTCGACAATTTACTAGACAAAAAAACCCGAAAGTAAAACTACTAACGGGTTTGCAATCTATAATTTCACTTTTAAGCGGTCAAAAAATATATTATTCTTAGCCTTATCAAATGCAATTTTTTCATCAAATACACCATCGAATGGTTGTCCCATTCGAATATAGTGTTTAAAGAATGTCGACATATTCATTCCCCATTTTAGAGCAAATTGTTTCCTGCCATTATTTTTTTTAACCCTTGCGGTTGTTCTTGACACAAAATGATAAGCTCTCGATTTTGACAATCCTTTATAATATCTAACTCCAGCTTGCCAAAGTTTCATCATAAAATCGGGATCGGAACCCATACCTGGCGAAAATTCAGTACTTAAACCACCTACCAAGCACCAAAGATCACGATGTAAAACCATTGGATACCAGCTACTACCGCTCCAATCATCACAATTTACATCCATAAAATCAAGTAAGAAATCCTTTTCATTAAAAGTATTAGGTGTAGTACCATAATTTGCAGGTGTAATTGCTGTCTTATCACGATTTGGATATGGTTCCATGCGAGTAGATGACAATGCAAAATAGTTATGACCAATCGTTTTTATCTCTTCCATTAAAAAATAATCCCACTTGGGTGCTACATAATTGTCGTCATCAATTAATACAACATAGTCAGACTCAATCAATGACGTTAAAGCATTCATTCCAAAACAAATACCAACATTTTCTTTCGAATGGCTATATGCATATCCATTTTCACGTACCCAGTTTAACGTTCCATCAGATCCTTCATTTACATGAATAAGTATTTGATGATTATAACTTGAATTTTTTATAATACTATCAATACAAACTTTTAAATATTCAAAATTATTCCATGATACAATTAATATTGAAAATACTGGTTTTTCCGATAAAGTCCTATTTGTAGGATTAACCGTTATCGGATTTATTTTAAAATAACGTTCGTTTACCATCCTGTTTTAATTACATTACATATTGTTTCAACTTGTTCAATTCCAATTCGTGTATGTAATGGAAGTACCAAATAACGGTTTTCCAATGCATCCATATTCGGATAACAATCTTTCCTTCCACCAAATATTGAATATCTGTCGTTTCGGTAATGAACTTGTCCCGACTCAATACCATTTTCACGAAGCTTTTTCATTAAATCGGCTCTTTTATCTACCAAAACAGTAAACAGCCATGCAGCATGTTCTCTATCGGTATATTCATTCCCAATTATTGAAACATCGGGATTTGACTTCAATAATTCGCAATATTTTGCAAAAAGTCTACGTCGATGAACAAGTACTTCATCAATTTCAGCTAAGCCTTCCAAACCCATAGCAGCAGCTATGTCGGTCATCTGATATTTGTATCCAATTTCTGTTATATCATTTTCCCAAATTCCTTTTTGCTTCGATGAACGATCAATTCCAAACCAACGAATTCTATCTGCTTTTTCTTTTAATTGTTGATTTTTAACGATAAGCATTCCACCATCGCCAGTTGTAATATGTTTTATAGCTTGAAAAGAAAACATGGTAAAGTCAGACATTTCACCAACAATTTTACCCTTGTATGTAGCTCCCAATGCATGAGCAGCATCTTCAATAATAGGAATATTATGCTTTGAAGCTATTGCTTGTAATTCGTCCATATCGCAAGGTAGACCTCCATAATGAACACAGACAATTGCTTTGGTTTTAGATGTAATCAACAATTCAACAGCTTTGGGATCGATATTAAATGTATTCGATTGCACATCAGCAAAGCGAATGGTAACACCCATATAAAGAAGGGGAATATTGGTAGCAGTACATGTAAATAAAGGCACAATCACCTCATCGCCTGGCTTTAAATCGCATAAAATGTAAGCTAAATGAAGTGCATCGGTTCCTGAACCAACTGCAACTGAAGCTCCATTTTTACCATATTTTTGGGTAAATTGTTTTTCGAATTCTAAGACTTTGGGTCCCTGTCCAAGCCAACGAGTACTAAGAACTTCAGAAACATGCTGTTTAACATTTTTGGGAATATGTGGATGAAATAAAACGATACCTTCATCTGTATCCATCAAGGGGAATTCATTCATTGGATTATTTTTCATACAATTTTAGTTGTTTGTTTGTATTCAATATTGTTTCAAATGCCTTTTAGTTACTTCTACAAAGTAAACAGATAAACACATAAAATGCAACAAAAACAAACACTTTATTCTCTGATTTAATGCACTTTAAACAAAACAATAACTTCTAATCTTATTTTAATCTTTTTCTAATTTTATTTTAATTTATTTCTAATCTTATTCTAATTAAGTTCTAATTCCAAATTAAGATTATTAATATATGTTTGTGAATATAACATATAAATATATTAGGTTAAATATTAAAGTTCTCAAAGACAAAGTAAACATCTCTTCATTTGCAAAAAAAGGATTAGGAATTGGTTTCAATAATTGCTATTCACTTAATATTATGAAAAAATGTTGATGTAATTATCTTGTGTCTTTTTGATTAATCGAAAATCTGGAGTATAGTTTTAATACTCTAGATTTTTAAACAAGAGTAACGTAGTTCATTGAAATTAATATTATGTAATTTCCATTTTATAACGAAAAATAAAAAGCAAGGGTAAAAATGCTAATTATAGATAATTTTGTTTTAGAGAAAAAATTTAGAACATTTCGCCCAAATTAAAATTAAAACCACGCGAACCTCCAATACCAAACCCATAGTCAATATCAAGATTTGTATTTGAGTGTTTATTCATTTTTATACGAAGTCCAACACCTCCACCTGGAACAAACTTATGCATTTCATTTTTATAATATTGAAAAACTGAGGTTGCATTACCAAATATAACTCCACCTAGAAGCCCGTTATGAGTAATGACATAACGATATTCCGTTTCGAGATAAACTAAGTTGTTTGCAGTAAATCGTCCTGGAACATAACCGCGCCCAGTATTTGAATATTCGTCCCAGCCTAGACTCGGCAAATCAAGATATGGAGCAGTTCCACCAAAAGTTACTTTATTATAACTCCAAAAACATAAAACATTTCTCGACTTTTCAGGGAACCGAATATAATGTCGTACATCAAGCTCCATTTGTTGCCAATTATTATCGCTACCTAAAAGTTTTCCATTTGATCGAAACTGAATAAATGCATGATATCCATTTTGAGGACTTTGAGCATTATTCCGATTGTCAAAAAGTAGGTTACACGTTATTCCTGAAGATGTTGTATGACTATGCTTATTAAATGCATTAAAATCGGTTAAGGTAGTTCCTAAAGTATTGCTCGAATTAATATTCCAGTGATGATCGAGATTATATCCCAGACCTACAAATAAGTTTGAAATTATTTCTCGATACAAAACTTGATGGGCTCGAAAATAGGAATAATCAATATGTAATTCATCAGCAAATGTGCTATAAATACTCAATCCATAGGTTTGGGTTGGAAATTTATAATATCGTGTATCGCTCACAAAGTGAAGTTTGTGTTTATTAAAAAAGAAATTTGTATTGAGAGTAAACCAATATTGATGATACTGTGAATAGGCACAGTTTAATAATATGTTTGAAAATTTCAAACGATTTGAATCGGTATAAAACGAAGAATTAGCAACAACTAATCCAGCAAGACCCGTAAGCATTGTATAACCGGCAGCTGGCATAACAGAGAAAAAAGGACCATTCCCTTTGTTTTTGGAGTTGTTATTTGTAGATGAATCTTTCGATTGTAGATGAAAAAGATCGACAATATCTTTCTGCTGATACTTAGTTGAATCAATATCTGAATGGGCAAATACCCCATTATAAAGAAAAGTAAAAATTAAAATAAATATGATCCGATAAATATGATTCATAATGTTCATTTTTTTCATGCAATCTACTCCTTTTTGTTTTAAAATAAATATTGAAAAGGGACATCATATTAATTTCAAAATCAATTTTAACGCTATTGCTCAATAGGAATTAATATCACATTACATAAATACAAGTTTACAAATATATTATCAACAACTTTAAAACTAAGAATTAAACCACAAATATCATTAAGGATGAATATAGTTTTTGCATGCGACCAATACTGGCCGTCAATTAGCGGGGTTTGTGTGTCGTTAGATGCATTCCGAAAACAATTCACAAAAATGGGTCACAATGTATTTCTCCTTGTACCCGATTATCCCGAAGCAGCAGGATATGATAGTAAAACGAAAATAGACAATCTATATCGTTTCCGTTCATATAAATTGTCGTTTAACGACGAAAATCGTTTAGTTTATAAACGAGAGAAGAAAAATATTTTTAAAACACTCGACACAATAAAACCAGACATTATTCATGTTCATACCGAATTTACCATGAATAAAATTGCAACATCATATGCAAAGAAGCATTCAATTCCAATAGTAATGACGGCTCATACCAATTGGGAAGAACTTATTCATCATTATATTCCAATTATTCCGCTAACAATGGCAAGATTATATTGTAGGTATATAATGAAAAAAAGATATAATAAATCGGATACGGTAATTGTTCCAACCTCATTAATGGAAGTATTGTTAGATCTATACTTTGTTGAAAAACCGATTCGAGTTATTCCCACAGGAATCGAAAAAGAGGATTTTATGCAAGATGAATCA
>Ga0302286_10001740_pt1 | contig 15795 bp, 22 predicted proteins | sample III_Fen_E2_3_FD_198765 | JGI IMG/M metagenome (GOLD analysis project Ga0302286, IMG submission 198765) | Peat permafrost microbial communities from Stordalen Mire near Abisko, Sweden - III_Fen_E2_3 | ecosystem: Environmental > Terrestrial > Soil > Wetlands > Permafrost | place: Sweden: Abisko...
TATTAAATGTTTCCTGTTTTTAAGAAGGTTTTTTTGTTCCAATTCTATATTTCAAAATAGACTCATCAAAAAAACAGAAATTACATTAATTAAAAAGAGATAATTAAGAAGATAAATGAACACTCTATCTCTAGTCAGAAAAGCTGCCTGTGCTGGCTCATGGTACGAAGCAAATAGTAATAATGTTTTTGAAAATGTTTGATGCTTGTTAATACTATTAACTTATTAACAAAAGGTAAGAAGTTATCAGAATAGTTAGCCAGGTTTCTTTCGAAGGCAAACAAAGATATCACCACAATCACAAGACTTAAAGGCATTATTGGACCGTATATCACTATCTATATTGCTCAAAACAAATAAGTTTCTTTATTTTAAATAGACACGCAGGATTGTAGTACTGTGGAGCAACTTAATCATGGGCATACTAATACGTTGACCCTAAATTAATGTATTGTAGTTAGTTTTATGGTTCTCAAATAATTATTTGAAAATTCTTTTATTTTTATGAAGAAAGAGGATAATTCTTATTGGGCCTTCTCACCGCGCTCGAATATAAGGATGCGCTTTGTCTTCATTCTCTTCTTTTGATACGCCGTTCGGACGGATAGAGGTTGATTCTACAGGTAAAAAGGAAATAACAAAAACACATAGAGCTAATCCTATTTTTCTTAAGTCATTCAAGAATTAGCTAAAACATAAGGATTTCAGATGGCTACTGAGTAAATTGAAGAAGCAGAACATAGTTTAGAATTGCATCTTCCATTTATCAAGCACATGATGAAAGAGTAAAGTTGATTTTCAGATAAAATATCTTTTAGAATTATTCTCATTTTGATTCCTCAGATAATAATTCAAGCTCGTTCCAATAATCGTAGGACAAACAAATTACGAATCAGAAGAATTTTACGGATAAATTCTGAGTAAATATTTAGATGATGAGGAGACGTTGTTTGTGATATCAAGTGACTTCTGCCATTGGGGAAAATGGTAAGAAACTATATTATCTGCCATTTTATCTTAGAGAGAAATATCCTTTAAATTTGTGTTTTGGCAGGTTTGGATTTATCAGCTACAATGAATAATATGAAAAAGTATACTAGTCAATCGAATAACTTGATAGACAAGGCATGACAGCTATTGAAACATAAAAACCAGAGTAAAAATGTCTAAATTAATATGAATATTTCATGTTAATTTGTTTATTCTTGCTAAATAACTCATCAGGGTATTCTCCAAATATATCACCGAGACATAGAACACAATATGCGGCAGAAGAGGAATTGGAATATTTATGCAAGTAAATTGGATTCATAACTTTGTTTTTCATAATATTATGATTGTATTTAGGCTATTAAAAACAGCAAAAACTTTAAATCATTGAAGACAAAATTCGTAAATTACAGCTAGTCTAGCAAAGTAGTTGATATCAATGACAGTTCTGTAAGCTATGCCTCGGCAGTGTGTTATCTATGAAAGTTTGTGTTTTTTTAGTTTATTCAGTTTGTTACTGAATTATCTCCACCCCATCACTGAAAATTGAAGAATAAATCTGTTCTCTAAAACAAGTTTAATCTATTTCTCTTTTCTTGATTAGAGATGAGCAATTAAACAAATACTTATCTTTCTATTTATCTTGTCTGATTTTTCAACGGATAGTGTAACTGCGCAATCTAACATACCAATTTATTACATAAAAGGAATTTATTTAAATATTTCAAGCCTTTTTTCTGCTTTTTTAAATAGCAGTTGCTAGATTTTTCTTTTTAATCAGTATGAAAAATACATAATTCTTGAAAATTTTAGTTCTTTTTTTAAACAAAAACAAAAATAAAACTGTCAAAATAAAAGAGATTATCTGCTTTTTGTTGTGTTTTTGCATTCTTTTTTGCTGGGATTTACCATGGCAAAAGGAAGGGAGTGTAAAGGAAATGCAAATTAAGAAGGTTCTTAACAAGTTCGATGATTTTGTTAATAGACAATTTAGATGTGCGAAAGTTTAATTATTTAAAACAAAAAAAGACGCTTGGAGTTAGGTTAAAACGTAAATCAAAGAGCACAAATAAAATAAAATAATAAATTACTTCTTTATTTCTCCTAAGGCCCCTGAAAAAGAGAGAAAGAGAAAGGAAATTACTTTCAAACCAGCCGAAAGGAGAACAAACATAACAGAGAGAACATTTTAGATCTTCTACTGAAAAGTCACAGAAATGGTATGAATTTAAGGCAAAGTTATTTTTGAATTAATCTGTTGATATTTTGCACATAGCCTCAACCTCTTGTCTGGGCTCAATTCAAGTAAACTGGAGCAAATTTGCCAACTCCAAGGTCAGGACATACAATTGTGACTGTGGGAAAGACCCACATCATGTTTGGTGGACTCGACAATGATAAAAATAACTACAAAGATGGTAAAATAGCACCAAACAACTAGGTGTTTACACTTAAGCTAGTGTAGAACAACTGTGAATGGCGTCAGATTACATGCTCAGGAGATGTACCTTTGCCTCGTTGCTACCATGCTGCTTGCGCGATTTCTGTCGACAAACTGTTGATATTCGGAGGCAGCTTCACTTCAAACCTGAGATTCAATGACACCTACACCCTCAAGACGAGTAAGAATTTTCTAATTTTTGTTATACCTTTTACAAGAAATAAAAAGTACAACGTTTAATTAATAATAGATCTCCCTGAAGGAGATGGGGAGGGAGGGAGAAATTTATTTAAATTTGAAGAAAGAGTGGGGGGATATCCTATTCACAAATTTTTAACCTTAATTTTGTTTTGCAGCATCATTTTAATGGAGTAAACCTGCAAACCAAATCAGCGGAGGAGAACCAAAGAATGCAGAATCTAAGATTGGAGCTCCTTAACCAAGATATGGCCACTCTGCAACTTTTTATGAGAATAAGGTCTTTGTCTTTGGTGGACATGGTGGCATCAATTATTAAAGATTGGCATTCAACGATTTGTATGTCCTGGAGACTGAAAACTATGAGTGGACTAAACTCGAACCTAAGGGAAATCCTCCTGATCCTCGTGGTGGGCACTAAGCTGCAATGATGGCAAACAGACCTTAGCTGATGGTTTTCGGTGGATGGAGCTTTACTTCTTAGTACTCTAACATCATGATTTACGATATTGAGAAAGACGAATGGGTAGATCCTGAAATTGCTCATGAGATTCCAAAATGGAATATGTCAGGTATCATGGCTCCTTCCATTCCCTCTTGGAAATACTTTGTCTTTGGAGGAAGTGTTGGATCATTCGAAGAAGGAGGTAATCGTACTAATTCCAGATACGTTGATGATTCGTTTGTCCTCGACATCGATACTATGAGCTGGAATTCGATTAACTTGGAGGCTGATGAGAGTTCTAAAGTAAATTATTGGTTATTTTTAAAATAATTTCTAAATTATTTGTTTTGAAGGTGCAACTGAGACCAAAACCAAGAGAAAGTTCTTCAATCTTTTACGACTCAGGTGAATCGAGAGTGCTTGTTTTCGGTGGATGGGCTAACAACTGGCTGAGTGATCTTTGGTCTTTGAATGTTTCCACGATTACAGGACCACCTTATGCTATCTTCAAGCTAAAACCTGCTCTCGGCCCTCTTACCGGCAAAACCAAGATTAAAATTGAAGGTGATGGATTTAAAGACACAACCATTTCCGTTAGATTCTCTGGTGGTAAAATTGAGAAGGATGTCAATGGTCAATTCATTAGTGAAAAAGAAATAGCTTGCGAAACACCCATTTTCGATCATCCACGCTCAGTTGAAGTTACAGTCTGCATGAGCAAAGGAGATTACACCATCACGAAAAGCTCCTTTACTTATTATCTAAATACAAAGGCTGAAAAAACTATTGCATATGGCTCCGGACTACTTTTTGAGAATCTAGTAGGTGCCAAAACCACTATTGTAGTCTAAGCTCGTAACAAAAACGATCAGAATAGAGAGTCAGGCTCAGATGAGTTCATAGTTTCAATTCGTAATCTTGCTAAAGTACGCAAAGAAGATGATATCCCAGCTGTTAAATAAAACCCAGATGGTGAAGAATAAGATGAGGAACCTTAAGAAGAGAACGCCCAAAAGGAAGAAAAGGGTGGAGAAGAAGGAAAAGCTGCTGGAGAAGAAGGTAAAGCTGAAGGCAAGGTTGAAGGATAAGCAGAAGGAAATGCTGAAGGAGAAGGTGAAGAAAAATAGGAGGGAGAAAATGAGGAAAAAGCACCTGCTGAAGTAGTTCCTGTTAATGATGTTGATCCCTCCATCGTGCCCTTTGAAATTGTCGATAACGATGATGGCTCTTATTTCATTATCTTCACTGTAAAACAAATTTTTTTATTCAAAATTCCATTCATTAATTTATTTTTTTATACTAAAAGAGTGAAGACGAAGGTGTCCTCGATATTGATATCAAATATAAAGACGAAAACACTGAGCTACACGCTATTAGAGGCAATCCATTCAAGTGCGGATTCGTTAAGACAAGCAAGGCTAACAACAATGAATTGACTGGTCCAGCAGTTGTTAACTACATCTCAAAGCAGCTCAAAGACATCTCCGATTTCATCGAAGTCACCAAAGAAAACATCGAGATTAGAAATAAAAATATCAGAGAAAACGTTTAAGAGCTTATTAATGTCATGGTAAATCTTGAAAAAGTGAGAGTCAAGAACGATGATGATGTGCTGACACTTGATACCATCGAAGAAATGCTAAATTTCTTAAAAAAGAAAGAATTTGGAAAAGAAAATGACTAAAAGAGATGCAAAAAATTACAAGAAGAATGGAAGAATCTTGCTAAAATGGCTCAAGCTGTCAAAAAAGATATCCAGAATCCAGTGAAAGCAGAATCAGATAAAACCAAGGATAACATTAAGAAATTCGAAGAAATTACATTGAAAGAATACGCAAATGGACTTAAAAAGGAAAGCTTTTTTCAATACAAAACAGGAATTCAAGAGTCTTTCAAGCGCATTGGAGAAGTTAAGCATAAAGTTGATGAATTTGAAGAGCAATCAAAGTAGTATGAAGACTTTGCTCTGATGTTTGAGTTCCCTGATGCTGTTCTTGGCAGCAAAAAACTAATGGAATAAATTCGTATTGATGTTAGTTCAGTTGAGAAGCTTTGGTAGCGCATTGAAATATCTGAGAAGGTCATGGATGAATTCAAGAAAATGAAGTGGGGTGATATTAACTCTATGGACATGGAAGACGAAATTAAAAAACTCAGAAAGGCCTTGACTGATTTGAGAGGTATTGACAAGAGATCGAATGCGTTCGTTGGTATCACAGACGAGTTGAAGAAGTGGGCTACTTTCTTACCGTTGCTTGGTGAGCTTAAGGACCCATCTATGAATACTGAAGACCATCGTCATTGGAAGAAATTGAAAGATCTTGTGAAGAAAGAATTCGAAGTTAGTCCTACTCTTGAGTTAGAGGTTATTTGGGATCTGAAGCTCTTCGACTTCAAGGACGGAATTGAAGATATCACAGATTAATCGAAGCAAGAATTAAAAATGGAAAAAGCTCTTAAGAAAATCATTGATTTCTGGCGTGACATTGAATTTGAGCTGGTACAACACAAGAACACAGATATTCACACGCTCAAGATGTCCGAAGATAACTTTGAAACACTTGAAGAGCATTAGCTACAAATCAATAACATGCTTCTCAGCAAGTACGTTGCTTACTTCGAGAAGGAAGTTGAAAAGTGGAAGTACGATCTAGGTAGTGTGTACGATATTGTCTAATTGCTGCTAGAAGTTTAGAAAACATGGTCTTTCCTTGAAAATCTGTTCATCTAATCAGAGGAAGTTAAGAGAGAGCTGCCAAATGAATCGGCATAGTTCGTAGGCATCGATAAGGATATGAAGGAAATCATGAAAAATGGATGTGATATTAAAAACGCCATGAAATTCTGCACTATCGAAGGTATGCTCAAGCGTCTGGAGTCGATCCAAGCTTAGCTGAAGGTTTGCGAGAAAGCACTCAATGAATTCTTAGACAGCAAGCGTCGTGCTTTCCCTCGTTTCTACTTCGTCTCAGTCAATGATCTACTGGATATTCTTTCCAACGGTAATTCTCCAGCCAAGATCAACCGTCACATGAGTAAGATCTTCCAAGCTATTGACAATCTCACTCTCAAGGAAGACGGTTCTGGTGGACGTCCAACTGCGTTAAAAATGATCTCTTGTGTCGGTTCAGAAGAAGTCGACTTCACTTAAGCTAGATTGCTTGCAGGAAAGGTCGAAAACTACTTACAAGATGTGATCGACACTATGACGGGAACCCTTAAGGAAATAGCCACTACTTCATTTAAGAATATTGTCACTATGGCCAGAAAGGAATGGCTTAAATAGGATCCTGCTTAGATTACTCTTCTTGTCAACAACATCTAATGGTCAAAAACTGTCGAAGAATGCTTCCTTAAGCTGCAAGGCGGTGACGTCAATGTGATGAAGAATTACCTTGACGAGTCAATCAAGCTGCTGACAGAACTTATCGGATTAGTCCAAGGTGATCTATCCAAACCCATGAGATAAAAGATTATGTGTCTGATTACAATCGACACACATTCTCGTGATGTCGTCATTCGTCTTATCAACGAGCATGTCAGAAAAGCAGAAGAATTCCAGTGGCAATCTTAGCTTAAATTCTTCTGGGTAGACAATGACGCTCTTATCAGAATTGCAGATGCTAAATTCGCTTACAATTATGAGTATCTCGGAAATGGACCCCGTCTTGTTATTACACCACTCACAGATCGTATCTACGTCACAGCTACATAAGCTCTCCATTTGAAGATGGGTTGCGCACCAGCTGGACCAGCAGGAACTGGTAAAACAGAAACAACAAAAGATCTTGCAAATGCCCTAGCTAAAGCATGCTATGTTTTCAACTGTTCATCTGAAATGAACTTCGAATCGATGGGAAATATCTACAAAGGGCTTGCCTCCAGTGGATGCTGGGGCTGCTTTGATGAGTTTAATCGTTTGCTTCCCGAAGTGCTCTCTGTGTGCTCAGTTTAATTCAAAGCCGTAACTGACGCCATCAAGCAAAATGTTGAGCGATTTGTGATTGAAGGAGATGAAATTTCACTTGACCCTACCTGCGGTGTCTTCATTACAATGAACCCTGGTTATCTTGGTCGTGCTGAGCTTCCCGAAGGACTTAAGGCACTCTTCAGACCTATTACAGTCGTCGTCCCTGATCTTGAGCTTATCTGTGAAAATATGCTCATGGCTGAAGGTTTTATCCATGCTAAAGTACTCGCAAAGAAGTTCGTCACTCTCTACATGCTTTGCAGAGATTTACTGTCTAAACAGCTTCACTACGATTGGGGTCTACGTGCCATTAAATCAGTGCTGGTTGTTGCTGGTGGTTTCAAGCGTTCTGAACCTGATATTTTGGAGCAAGCTCTTCTGATGAGAGCACTTCGTGATTTCAACATCCCAAAGATTGCATTCCAAGATCTCTATGTGTTCCATGGTCTGCTTGGTGATCTCTTCCCTGGTATTACTATTTAGCCAAAGAAAGATCTAGATTTTGAAAAAATTATTTCTGATGTATGCATTGAAAATAAACTTGACCCTGATTAAGAATTCATTCTCAAAGTTGTACAACTCAGCGAGTTGCTTGCTATTCGTCATTGTGTTTTCGTTATGGGACCTCCTGGAGCTGGTAAATCATCAACCTGGAAGATTCTCGCAAAGGCTTAGGATAAAGTCAACAAAAAGACTACCCTTGTCGATATGGACCCTAAAGTCGTCTCAACTAAAGACTTCTACGGGTATAATTTGCCATCCAAAGAATGGAAAGATGGTCTCTTCTCTAAAATGCTTCGTTCACTTGCAGAACAGCCTGATACAAATCCCAAATGGATTGTCTTAGATGGTGATTTAGATGCCAATTGGATTGAATCTATGAACTCTGTCATGGACGACAACAAGATTCTCACACTTGCTAACAACGAGCGTATTCCTCTCAAACCTCATATGAGAGCTCTATTCGAAATCAGAGATTTGCGATTTGCTACACCTGCCACCGTGTCTCGTGCAGGTATTCTCTACATTTCCGACGAAGTTGGTTATCAATGGCGATGCTATGTCAAATCTTGGATCAAATAAGAGTTCCCCACAGATTAAGAAATGAGTAAAAATCTTGATACTCTGTTTGGAAAATATGTTCCAGGAACCCTCGATCACATAAAGAAACATTGCAAATTCTTAGTTCCAGTCACTCCTATCTCTCAAGTCATCTCTATTTGCAAATCCTTGCAGACATTACTGAAGGGAGATATCAAGAATCTAGAGTATCTCTTCGTGTATGCCTTAATTTGGGCTGTTGGTGGTTCGCTTGCTGAAAAAGACTCTATCGATTACCGCAAAGAATTCTCAACTTGGTGGAAAGGAGCATGGAAAACTGCAGTCAAGTTCCCAAACAAAGGAACTATCTTTGACTATTTTGTTGACCAAACTAGTGATACCTCCAAGTTCACTGAGTGGAGTAAAAAGCTCGAAAACAAGGAATTCGATCCCTTGACTGAAACCATGGGTAACGTTACAGTCAACACTATCGAAACTATCGCCACATCTGAGTTCATTAAATCCTACCTCATGGTTAAGCATCCCTCTTTGCTCATCGGAAACTCAGGTTGCGGTAAGACTCAACTTGCAAAGGGTATCTTAAAAGAGATCGTTCAAGCTAAGCCTGAGAATTTCGCATACTAACTCATTAACTTTAACTACTACACAGATTCTACCTATCTGCAAGGGTAAATCGAGTAGACACTCGAAAAGAAAGCTGGACGTCAGTATGGACCTGCTGGTAGAGTCTAACTGATTTACTTCGTTGATGATCTAAACATGCCTTAACTTGATGCCTATGATACCTAAACTGCTATCGGTCTTTTAAGAGAAATGGCTGACTATGGTCATTTTTATGATGTCGGCAAACTCAGTCTCAAGGATATCATCAATACTCAAGTCCTAGCTGCCATGAATCCATCTGCTGGTTCTTTCTTTGTCAACCCACGTTATCAGAGACATTTCTGGACAATTTCGATTCCTTTCCCTGATAATGAGTCTCTTTCTCTCATTTACATAACATTCCTGAACGGCCATCTCAAGCGATTTAAGGGTACTATTCAAGAATACCCAGGAGTCATCGTCAGAGCTACGTTAACCCTCCATCAAGCTGTTACTACTAATTTCAGAAAAACAGCGATTAACTTCCACTATGAGTTTAACTTGAGACACATGTCCAATATTTTCTAAGGACTTCTTCTCTCTGATCCTAACAAGTTTACCGAGCCCGATAAACTCATTAAGCTCTGGATCCACGAGTGTGAGCGTACATACGGTGATCGTCTCGTCTCCGCTGAGAATCTCAAGACTTACAAAGAAAGTGTGTTTGAAATCGTGAGAAAGTAATTCTCAAATAAATTCAATTTCTCAAGGTACTTCGGAAATACCCCAGAGAATCTCATTTTCTGCAATTTCATTTCTGGTATCAACTCTGATAGATTCTACGATTAAATTGCAAATAACGATATGGAGAAGCACATCTCTGAGGCATTGAGAGAGTATAATGATAACAATGCTTTTATGGGTCTTGTCTTGTTCGAGGATGCTATGAAACACGTCTGCCGTATTACTCGTATTGTTCTTCCTTCTTCTGGTCATGCCCTCCTAGTTGGTGTCGGTGGTTCAGGCAAGCAGTCTCTCTCAAAGCTCGCTTCTTTCATCATGGGATACTCCACTTTCTCAATCACCATTTCAACTTCTTACTCGATGACTGATCTTAGATCTGATCTACAAACTTTGTACTAAAAATGTGGCCCTAGAGAAGAAGGAATTCTATTCCTATTTACTGAGGGACAGATCACAAACGAGCGTTTCCTTGTCTACATTAACGATTTACTGTCTTCTGGTGAAATCGCCGAACTTTACACTCTCGACGAAAAGGAAATAATCATCAATTAAGTCAGGCCAAAGGTGAAGAGCGAAGGAAAACCTGACACACGTGAAAACTGCTGGATTTGGTTTATCGATTAAGTCAAGAAGAATCTCCACATGGCTATCTGTTTCTCTCCAGTTGGAGATATGCGTAGAAGAGCTAGATAATTCCCTGCATTGGTGAACTGCACTGTCATCGACTGGTTCCAGCCCTGGCCATATGAAGCACTTTTCAATGTCGCTAAATCTTTCCTTGAGCCGATTGATCTCGGTGAAGATAAAGTCAGAGATGCCGTAGTTAAGTTCATGCCTTATTCCTTCACTGTTGTGAATGATCTTGGTCTAAAACTACTCGAGCAAGAACGTCGTTATGCCTACACGACTCCTAAATCCTTCTTGGAACTTATTTCGTTGTTCACAAATATGCTCCAACAGAAGAGAGACGCTTTGGAAAAGAACAAGGAACGTTATGAAACAGGTCTTGTCAAGCTCAAAGAAACAGCTGAGCAAGTGTCCGTCATTGAAGTAGAAGTCAAGCTCAAGCAAGTCGAAGCAGAGGCCAAGAAGAAAGAAGCCGATGCTTTTGCTGAAGTCGTTGGAAGAGAAAAAGACAAAGTCGAAAAAGAAAACAACAAAGCTTAGATCGAAGCTGACAAGTGCGCAACCATCAAGTTGAACGTTGAAGCGCAAAAATCATCAACCCAACAGGATCTTGATGCAGCTATCCCTCTCATTGAGCAAGCTAAGGCTGCACTTGATTCAATTAAAAAAGACGATTTCCGTACCGCTAAATCTTGGGCAAGTCCTCCTCCAGGTGTGCCTGAAGTGTTCTCAGCTACCATCTATCTCCTGGCTGGTTACTTCAACGAAGCTATCGAAATTGATAAAAACAAAAAGCCCAAAGATATCTCATGGAAGAGTGCTTTGAAGCTCATGAAATCCCCAGAAGAATATCTAGCTAAGCTCCTCTCTTTCAAAGATGTTGTCGATGCTAACTTAGTCCCTGCAATTAACGTCAACGCAGTTAAAAACCAATATCTCTCCATGCCTTCATTCACTCCTGAGACAATGGCTACCAAGTCTAATGCAGCAAAGGGTGTCTGCTCATGGGTCATCAATATTGTTAAGTATTATGATGTTATTCAAGATGTTGAGCCTAAGCGTAAGGCTCTTAAGGAAGCAACAGAATAACTTGAAGAAGCAACTGTCAAGTTAAATGAAGTCGAATCTGTTGTACGTAAACTCAACGAAGAACTCTCCAAGCTCACAGCTGAGTTCGATAAGGCTATTAGCGAGAAAAATGCATCGATTGCTGAGGCTGAAAGATGTGCAAGAAGACTTAACCTCGCTCAGAGACTCGTTACAGCTTTGTCCAGTGAAAACGAACGTTGGGGAAAATCTATTATTATCCTCGAAGAGCAGCTCAAACTCATGGTTGGAGATGTCCTCGTAGCGTCATCTTTCGTAAGTTACTCAGGCCCATTCAACAAAAAGTTTAGAAACATCATGATCAATGAGAGTTTCATGAAATTCATGAAGGATAATGCTGTCCCAATGTCTCCAGATCCAAATCCAATTAAAATTTTGACTGACGAGTCAACTATTGCTCTGTGGAACAAGCAAAAGCTACCAAATGACTCTGTATCAATCGAAAACGGTACAATTTTGACAAACTCCGCTCGTTATCCCTTGATGATTGACCCTCAACTCTAGGGTATTACTTGGATCAGAGAAAAAGAAAAAAACAATAATCTAAAGATGCTTCGTCTAGGTTCCAAAAACATCAACCGTGATCTCGAAACAGCTATTGAGAATGGTTATTCATGCATCATCGAAAACATGAATGAGCGTATTGACGCTATTCTCATGCCTATTATTGCTCGTTCCTTTATCAAGAGGGGTAAGAATAAAATTGTTAAATTCGCAGGAAAAGATCTTGTTCTTCATAACACTTTCAAGCTATTCCTCCATACTAAGCTGTCCAACCCTCACTATCCTCCTGAAGTCTAAGCTGAGTCAGCATTAATCAACTTCACTGTCACTGAAGTTGGTCTTGGAGATTAGTTGCTTTCTCTAGTCGTAGCACGTGAAAGACCAGACTTAGCAAAAATGAAAATTGAGTTGATTACACAACAAAACGATTTCAAGATTAAACTGAAAGACTTAGAAGATGAATTGCTGTACAAGCTAGCTAATGCTAAAGGTGATATCCTCGATGATATTGCTTTGATTGAAAATCTCGAAAACTCCAAGAAACTCTCTTAGGAAATCTCCCTGAAAGTTGCTGCAGCTAAGATAACTGAAGCTAAAATTAATGAAACCTCTGAGCTCTATCGTTCAGCAGCATCTCGTGGTGCATTGTTTTACTTCTTGCTTTCCGATCTGCCTAAGATTCATTCGTTCTATAAATACTCCCTGGAATCATTCATCGTTGTGATCAACAGAGCTATCGATGCTATTTCAGAAAATAAAATGTATTCTGCAAATAATATGATTCCTTATGGAGATGAAATCTAACCTGTCCACGATCACGAAGACGATGATGAACACAAACCACATTAAGACTCTAAAGATGCTGCTCATAACGAAGAGGAAGCTAAAAAGGAAGAAAAACCTGCTGAACCAGCAAAAGAAGGCGAAAAAGAAGAAAACCCTGCTGAAAAAGGCGAAAATAAAGAAGGAGAAGAAGGTGAGAAAAAAGAGAACAACGAAGAAGAAGCAAAAGAAGAAGAAGATAAACCATAAGCTGAAGAAAAAGTTGCCGAAAAGAAAGGAGGAGATTTAGACGAACCAATGAGCCCTCGTTCTCTGAAAAAACGTGTAGAAGAACTGATCGAATCTCTTACCTACACTGCTTATCAAAATACTCGCAGAGGACTCTTTGAAACTCACAAACTCATTGTAGTCACTATGCTTTGTCTTAGAGTGCTTCTCAGATCTGGAGAGCTTGACTCTGATGAGGTAGACCATCTTGTTATCGGAAAGATTGACAGTAATCCTACTCCCCTTCCTGATTCTCTAAAATCGTTCCTCGGTGATGCTATTTGGGCTGCGTGCAGAGCTCTCGAATAAATCCATGTCTTCTAAGGTTTCTGCTAGTCTCTTGAAACAGTAAAAACAACAAATTTTTAATTTAACTCTCTTTAATTTTAATTTTTTTTGTTTCTAGGATGTGCTCCAGTGGAAGAAATGGTACAGCGAAGAAAAAGCAGAATCAGCTGATCTTCCCAAAGCATTCAAGGAAATATCTAAATTCCACAGACTACTCTTGCTCCGTGCCTTGCGTCCTGATAGATTACCTTCAGCTCTCAGTCAATTCGTCCATGAAAAAATGGGTGAACGATACGTGGAACAACCTCCTTTCAATATTATGGAAGTTTTCCCTGAAACATAGAAGAATGTTCCTATTTTCTTCGTTCTTTTCCCTGGTGTTGACCCCACTCCTGATGTTGAAAAAGTTGCTGCAACATTTGATATTTCCTCAAATAATGGCAGATTCATTAATATTTCCATGGGACAAGGTCAAGAAGACAGAGCTAAAAAGGCTATTTTCGACTGTGCTCAGAAGGGCTATTGGATCATGCTTCAAAATGTCCATCTCATGCAAAATTGGCTTTACGGATTAAATGGACTTGAAGGATACTTAGAGAGTGTCTTCTCTTCGCCTAAGACTCATCCTAACTTCAGAGTTTTCATTTCTTCAGAGCCTCCTAATGTGCTCTTGCCACTTTAGCAAATCATCCCAGAGTCCATTCTGTAATAGTCTCTCAAAGTTGCTAATGAAGCACCTTAGTATCTCAAAGCCAACTTAAGAAGAGCATATAATAAATTCGACTAGGCTTTCTTGGATAAGAGTGATAAGAAACCAACTGAATTCAAATCATGCTTGTTCGCACTTTGCTTCTTCCATAGTTTAATGCTAGGCCGTAAGAAATTCGGTACTTAAGGTTGGTCAAGAGTCTATAACTACAATGATGGTGATCTGACAATCTGCGCTGATGTGCTATTCAATTATCTTTCCAAGTATGATCAAGTGCCTTGGGATGATCTCCGATATATCTTTGGTGAAATTATGTACGGAGGCCACATTACAGATGTAAATACTTTACTATTTAATAATATTTCATGTCTAATAATCGAATATTTTTAATAGGATTGGGACAGAAGAACAAACAGAACATATCTCAAGGTTCTCATCAGAGCTGAGCTTTTATAACAAAACTTCAACTTGGCTCCTCTTTTCAAGTCTCCCGACCCAAGCAAATTCGATTACGAGGCCTACAAGAAATACATCGAAGAAAAGCTCCCCATTGAGTCACCTTAAATGTTTGGTATGCATCCAAATGCAGAAATCGGCTACTTGACTCAGACCTGCGAGCAAGTGTTCTCTACCGTTCTGGAGGTCTAAGGAGGTTCTTCAGGTGGCGGTGCAGCTAAAAAGGATGATGGAGTCATGATAACTCTAACTGATTTCAAGACCAGATGTCCTCATGAATTCAATATGCTCACAGTCGAAGATAAGATCAAAGAAAGAACTCCTTATATCGTCGTGTGCCTTTAGGAAGCTGAGCGTATGAATGGCCTGCTTGCAGAAATCAAATAATCCTTAGAAGATCTCCGTTTAGGTTTGACTGGTGCTCTCAATATGACTGATGCAATGGAAAACCTCCAGCAGTCTCTTTCTTTCAATAAAGTCCCTGATACTTGGGAAAAGAAAGCTTACTTCTCTAAAAAGCCTCTCGTTTTATGGTTTGCTGATCTCATCGAAAGAAACATTTAACTTCAAGAATGGTTCAAGGAATTAATCACTCCTAAATCCCTCTGCATTTCATATCTCTTCAATCCGATGTCTTACCTGACAGCTATCATGTAGTTTACTGCTAGAGCATAAGGCCTTCCTCTCGATGGCGTAAGGAAAAACAATATAATCTAACTGTTTCTAATCTTTTCTTGTTTGTTTTAGATTGCAATTTAGACCAATGTGACAGCAATTAAAGGACACGAAGAAGTAGTCGGACCTGCTGAAAACGGTGCTTACATTCATGGTGTTTATCTAGAAGGTGCAGCATGGGAATTAGGTGGCTAAGGTCAAGATGGCTACCTCATCGAGCAAAAACCTAAGGAATTGCATCCCAGAATGCCCGTTATCAACGCAGTAGCCGTGCCATTAGACAAGAAAAAAATCAATGGTTAATATGATTGCCCTGCCTACGTAACATCAGCAAGAGGCCAGACATATGTATTCACAGCTAATCTTAACATGGAGAGTGAAGATTCCGATCCAAACAAGTGGATTCTATCAGGAACATGCATTCTGCTGAGTGACGATTGAAAACGCTGTCATCTGACAAAAATCCAAAAATTTAATATAAAAATATACATATTTTCTTTTAATAAACCAATATTTACAAGTTCATAGCCCTTGTTCTCATTTTCTTTTTAAATTCTCTTAATAATTTTAAGTAAATATGCCTCCAAAAACTTTGACAATTCAATTATTTTCTCTTTATACTAAATCGCAAAACAAACAACTCTACAAATCCCTTCCCAATTCAATTTCAAAGTTTGAAGTAAAAAAATGCACACATAATAACCTTAAAGATTAAGATCTTAAGCCTTCCCGGTATTATTTCTTCATCGCAAGGTAGTTTCCCAATGAACAGTGGATGAGAAGCAATCTGGTTAGATGAGATGAGTATTTATTGAGATATTCTTGTAGCCAAATTTTTCGCTGTATTTTGGGAGACTGAGATATCTATCAAATCCGTCGTGATAGAGCTCCCCCATGGTTCCAGTTTTCTTTAAAGTCTTACGCATTTGCAGCTCATCTTTAAGTTT
>Ga0302286_10001744_pt1 | contig 15768 bp, 13 predicted proteins | sample III_Fen_E2_3_FD_198765 | JGI IMG/M metagenome (GOLD analysis project Ga0302286, IMG submission 198765) | Peat permafrost microbial communities from Stordalen Mire near Abisko, Sweden - III_Fen_E2_3 | ecosystem: Environmental > Terrestrial > Soil > Wetlands > Permafrost | place: Sweden: Abisko...
ACAACGTACACTGCCTGCAGTTGGCCACGATTCAATACCGCTAATTTCGGAATCGCGATCGCGTCATGCTGTCCGCGCGCAAATCGGGCTCGCCCGAACAGTCCCGTGCGCATCTGCGGAATCGATGGCAAATCGATCTTCACCGTGAACGTCCGGCTACCCGGATCAGCCGCGGGTACGATCTGCGTCACCTTGCCCTCGATTGGCTGGTCACCCACCGCATCAATCACTACCGGTACGGATTCGCCCAGTCGCACCGCGCCGATCTTGCTCTCGTCCACCGTGGCTTCCAGTCGGAAGCGGCTCGGGTCTTCGATTGTCAAAAGCGGAACACCCGGACTCGCCATCGCTCCCGGCTCTGCAAGTTTCGCTATTACGATTCCGTCGAACGGAGCGCGAACTTTGGTGAAGCTCATCGCCGTGCCCGCCTGCGAAACCCCCGCCTCAGCTTGCTCGCGACCAGCATGGGCGGCGTCGCGACGCGCCTTGGCCGCTGCCAGCTTGGTCTTCATCTCGTCGTATTCCTGCGGGCTGACCGACTTCTTGTCGTACAGCATCTGGTAACGCTTCATCGTTGATTCGGCCAGAACGTAATCCGCATCGGCTGCCGTAATCGCCTCCTGCGATACGTGCAGTCCGGCGTTCGCTCCGGCGAACGCGGCTTGCTGCTGCGCTTCATCGATCGCCACCAGCACTTCGCCGCGCCGCACCCGGTCGCCTTCGTGCACGTTCACTCGCGTGATGGTCCCCATCACCTGGCTGGAAAGTTGCGCCGACAGCGCTGCCCGTACCGTTCCGGTAGCCTCGACGACATCGGGGACGGACGCCTTCTGCACCTGCATCACCACGATGCCATGCACCTTCTCCGACGCAGCCGGCGCCGCGGGCTGCGTTTCGCTGCATCCCGCCAGCAGCGCGACTGCAGATAGCGCCATCGAGAAAATCAATCTGAACACTCGAACATTTCTTCCCATCATTGCGTCACCGCCGGAGAATCGGTTGTCAACGTGCCGGTCGCCAACTCTACTCCGGCGTAACTGGCATTCATGCGATACACCGCCTGCCAATAATCGGCCTTGGCGCGATGCGCCGCCTCTTCCACCCGCAACATGTCGGTCACTGTGCTGAGCCCGCTTTCATATCGGTTCTGATTGATGCGCAAACTCTCGTCCGCCTGCGCGATTGCGCCGCGCGCCACTTTCACCTGCTGCTGCGCGGCGTCGAACTGGTAATACGCCTGACGGACCTCCAGACGCACCGCATCCTGGAATCCCGCATGCCCAGCGGCGGCCCGCTCCTGCAGCGCCTTCTCTCGTGCCAACTGCGCCCGCTTTGCGCCACCTGAGAACAGATCGAATTGCAATTCCGCGCCTGCCACCCAGTTGTTCGCGCCCGTCCATCCCACAGCATGGGAATTCTCTTCCCATGACCCAAACCCATTCAGCCGCGGACCGAATGCTGCCTTGGCCATCGACACGCTCTTGTCTTGCGCGCTGCGCTCCGCCTCCGACCGCTTCAGGTCCGGACGCCTTTCCATCGCGGTCTTTTCTAACTGGTTGACGTCGGCCGCTGGAAACGCCCGCTCTTCCAAGGCTTCTTTCGGCTGATAGATCGCGTCGGACCCCGCTCCCATTGCCAACGCGAGCCGCGTCTGCGCCAGCGCCAACTGGTTGCGCCGCTCGATCAACTCCTGCTGCCGCGCCGAATACTGCACCTGTGCGCTGAGCAGGTCCGAATCCACCGCCATGCCGCTCTCCACCCGCGCCCGGCTTTGGAGCTCGATGGCTTCCACCGTCTTCGCCGCGTCCTCCGCCACCTGTACCTGCTTTTGCGCCAGCAGCACGCCGTAAAACGCCTGCACCGTCTGGAAGACAAGTTCCTGGTCGGTGCGGTTCAATTGCTGCTCCGCCGCCGCGTTCATGAACTTCGCGCGGTCCAGTGCCTTCCAGCTTTGTGTGCTGTCGAATAAGTTCCACTGGCCGGAAAAGCGGCTGGCGTAGTTGCCCATGGGCGTTGGGCGGTTCAGCGAATTCGGCGCAAAGTCCGCCACCGTGAACTCCTGCTGCCGCAGCTTTGCCCCGAACACAAACACCGGATCATTGCCAGCAGTGAAGTTCTCGGCAAACATGATGCGCGGCAGCATCGGCGCCCGCGCCTCGCGCACTCCCGCCAACGCGGCCTTGGTGTCCGCCAGCGCCGCCTTGTGCATGGGATTGTTGGCCAGCGTCATCTTGGCCGCGTCCGCTAACGTCAACGGAGTCGCGTCTTGCGCCACCACAGCCATGGCCAGCCCGATTATTGCGACAAAGACCCACACTACTAATGGGACCGACTCACGTCTTGGCCGATTTACTTCGGAAGTTTTCGTCGAATCACGCATGTCCGCTTCGTAGCCCTTACGCGCCGACCGCAAGCGGCTGTTCCACAGGAACGATCTCGTAGGTGGATTCAACCTCTGCGCTTAGCTTCACCATCGCGCCCACTGAGCAGTACTTCTCTTCCGACAACCGTATCGCATCAGCGACTGCCTGTGGCGATACATCGACTCCGCTAACCGTGTGGTGAATGCGGACCTTGATAAAGACCTGCGGCGGATCCGGGGTTTGGTCGGCTTCCACCGACACTTCGTATCCGGTCACTTGCTGGCGCTTCTTGCGCAGAATGCCAATGACGTCGAACGCCGTGCATCCCGCCAGCGCCACCGCGACTAACTCGATCGGTTTCGCCCCGGTATTGCCAGCGGCATCGTCAATCAGAAGGTGGTGCCCGGTTCCGCTGGTGGCGACGAACTGCCTGTTGGTTCCGTTTGGTTGAGTCAGTTTTACATTGGCCGTGATCATGCCTATCATTCTCCGTTCTTATGCGGCCCGGAGGCGGTGCGTACCATCACCATCCTCTGGTCACACTGAAAGAACGCAGGCGACGGGGAAAGTGTTACAGGATCGGGAAGTTTATTTTTAGAGAGTCCCCAAAAGCGAGGGCGACCGCGTGATTCCAACGGCTTAGCTACTGAGCCAAAGCCGCCCCGCCGTCCGTATGATTGCGTTTGGCAAGTTCCGCAACCGCTGCCTGATACTGGCTAACCAGTTGCTTTCGAAGCACTTGGCCTCTCCGGGAATCACACTTGGGCGAATAGGCCTGGCATTGTTGCACCGCACCTTTCAGGCTGCGGAGAAATGCCCCGCAAGGCTGGCAATCGTTGATATGGCGATCCATTTGCTCGCAGACTGCGTCGTCCACCAGCCCATCCATGTAATCGGAGAGCGCGGCAAACAGTTTTCGGCAGCCCGGAGCACTCGCCGGCTCGACGCTGGCATGGATCGTCATGCCCTTCGCAGGTTTCGCTTTGCCTGACAGGAACTTCCTCACCATTAACCGTGCGCGGTGCAGCCGAACCCGTACGGTGCCCTCACGCAAACCCGTGACTTGCGCAACTTCTGTCGTATTCAACTCCTCCATGTCGTGCAACACAAGCACCATCCGATACTGCGGAGGCACTTTGAGAATAGCCCTCCTCAAACGCTCACTGCTTTCGCTGTTTAGCAGTACCGCTTCAGGGTTCGGGGTGTTGCTTTCCAACAATTCCGATAACTCGCGGTGGTCGGGCATCAACTCGTCCAGCGATAAGCTCCGGGCGGCAGAGAGATTGCTTCGTCGGTGGCTGCTGATGCAACGGTTCCGAGCGACCCTGTACAGCCAGACTGATAACGCCTGCGCATTCTCGAACTTCGGCAGGTAGGATAGGGACTTCATCAAAACATCCTGCATGGTGTCCTCCGCGTCCTGCGGGTGGCCACATACCTTCATACTGAAAGAGAAGACGGTGTTCTGCAATAGTCCAAGGGCTTGTTCGACAGAAGAAGATTCCTTACTTTGAATCGCCTGTAGAGCCCGTTCCAAGTCGCTTCGCATACGCCAAGGATAGTGGACGACCGCAACCGCGCCAAGCGGCGGATTGGGGGTCTACTTGAAGGCACACCCAAGGGTTCGATATCTGACACCCCTTGAAGGCGAGGCGAGCGGCGTAAGTCCACGCTCGTCCTCGCCCCGGGGGGTCATGTCCCTTTCCCACCAGAACAAATCAGGACATGACAAAGTCGAAGTCCATTTAAAGCTGGTGGTATGATTTCGCCGGCAGACATGCACAGCAGGACCTGGTCGTTGCCGTGCCTAAACAGAATGATCAGTTTGGGCGGCCCTTGGGAATAGTATTTTCGGGCTAGTGGGATTTAGGGGCGAGTCACTTCGGCGAGTCACTAGCGCGTCGCAGCTGTGTCATCGCCGTCATTGCCACTGCATTTAGCGGATGATTACGAACACCCTTTGCCCAGTTTTAACTTCTTCTGCTCAGGTTTGGTTCCCGGGACAGTATCGGGCGGCAGGATTGGCGCATTGACGGCTGGAACGGCATTACTTTTCGGCTGGGAAGATGTGCTGCCAAAGAAAAACTCGCGAAGCTGCTTCGCCTGCTGGTATCCCGCGGGATCGGCGCTATCCGAGCGCAGGCTGGTGGGTGTGACCACCTGGTCCCACCAGGCCGAGATGCCCTCCCGCACGGAATAAGCGTTGTAGCCCTTCATCTGCAGCAGGAGCTGTGTCTCCGCCGCATGGCCTGCACCCAGTCCGTAAACCACGATCTTCTTGCTCCGGTCGAGCTGCTTCAGGTTGGCTTCCTGGAAGAACTGTCCCAGCGGCACATTGATTGCGGTGGGGATGTGGTAATCGTCGAACTGCCACGGCTGGCGCAGGTCGATGAGTTGATAGTCCTGCTTCTTCTCGATGATCCAGTGCGCTAGCTCGACCGGGGTAACGTGGTCTTTCTCGTCGATGATGCCCTGCATGATGGCGGTGCTGTCGACTGGGCCGGCGCCGGTCCCGTGAGACATGGTTCCAGCCACTGCCAGCACCACGGCGACGAACATTAGAGCCAGTGCCGCCATCGTTTTGCCTGTCAGAACCAGGTTAATCTTCATGAGGCTGACCTCCTTCTGTTTCTCCCCCGTACGTTCTAGCGAATAAATGCCACTTGCCTTCGCTCTTTTCCGCTGCCCAGAACGCAGCCACCGCAATCACAGTGACGACGAAGGCCACCACTCCGGGATTGAAGTTCAGCCACTGCGGGATGGTGAGGGCGCCCAGCGCACCTGAAAGATAGAATTTCTGGAAGCGCGGAACAGCGGCGCCAAATCCAAATATCCCGATCAGAATTCCCACCATGAATAGCAGAGCGTCGATCTTGCCGATGGCCGCTGCCACCAGCGATGTCCCGGGGCAGTAGCCGCCAAGAATGAAACCCGCGCCCAGCAGAATTCCGCCCAACAGTTGCGGCCAAACGAAGGTCTCCGGCACATAAACCTGGCCGAAGTTCAGCCAGCCCAGCAGCGAGAAATACGCGATCCCAAGCATAGCTACGATGATCGCCGTGAACATCACTTTCAGCACCGAAAAGTCCTTGAAGTAGAACTGGTCGGTCAGCTTGCGGGCGCTGGAGAACCCGGCGCGCTCCAGGAAGAACCCGAAGAAAAATCCCAGGACTAAGCTCGCCACGACATAGCTGACGGTCGAAAACGTTTCCACGTAGGGTGCGTTCATAACCAGTTCCTCCGCACGAAGTAGGCCCCAATAAATCCCGCGGCAAAGACGCTCATCATGAAGACGAACGCGCCCACCGAAAGCACCGCCCCGCCCGAGAGCGCCAGGCCGCTGGTGCATCCTCGCGCCAGGCGGGCACCTATGCCGGTCAAAACTCCGCCTCCCAAGGCAAAGGCGTAGCGTGTGGCTTTCGAGATGCGCGGGCCCTTGTCCACCGTGATCTTCAGCCGGCCGGAGAGCCAACCCGAGACGAATCCGCCCATGGCGGCGCCCACGACTTCGAAGACAATGAAGTCATAGAGCGCTGACTGCCCCGGTTGAAGATAGCGGCTCCAATAGAGGCTGTCGGAGGCATATGCCGGAGAGAGCTTTTCCAATGTCCATGCAACCAGGCGGGTAAATGCGCTCGATGCTCCCAGCCCCTGCCCCATGACCACGAACGCCGCAAGCAGCGTCAGTCCGAGTCCGAAGCCGGCAGCATAAGGCGGCCAATAATCCGGGTCGCGAAGGGCGCGCATCAGCATATTGCCCTTGGTTTGTGCCGACGTCGGTTGTTCCGCAACGACCGGCTCCGGATCGGCGATCCCCGAAGACATCTCGCGCTCAAATACCGCTCTCTCCATTGCAACCTCCTTCCACCACTTGTGGTGATGACGGTACGCGAAAAGTTCATTGACCGTGCCGGTAATCATGGAAAAGAAAGCAGGCTTTTCTTCGGGAAACACGGCGCCCATGTAAACGTGGATCAACAACCCCGACACCACCATACCTACAGCGAAGAAATGAATGACCACCGCCCACGCGACAACGGTCGTGCTGATCAGATGAAAGCTCATGATGATCCCGCTGATCATGACCAGCGGAATCATCATGTACACCAGGATGGCGAAAAGCTTTTGCCCGGCGTTGTAAACACCTTGCGGCGGCAGCTCTTCCTTGGTGCCGCGAATCATGTTGCCGACGCGTACCAACAACCAGCGCACGTCGTCCCGGTCGAGGGCAATTTCCTTCTGCAAGACTTCCTTGCGCAGGTAGGTCTGAAATCCAAATGTCCCATACACAATAAATATGATCGCCCAAGTCAAGCCGACCGCAATGTGGAAATGCAGCATGTTGGCGCGCGTACCGAAGATGCCCTGCACGATTTGCAGATACCAGTTGGGGGCAACGCGGAAGTACGGCGAGCTGATCAGCGCAACACCGGTGGAAAGCTCCAGCAACCACACAATTGCATTGAACCAGTGCAACAGAATGATGGCGACGTGGTGCTTCTTGATCTGGCGCTGCGACATCGCGTCGATCTCTGCCACGCTTAACTGCGCCGGAAGATGGGACATGCTCGAAGCGCTCATCGCCGCCTACTCCTCGAAATCTTTCTCGCCGGTCCGTAGCTGGTAGAAGAACGCCACGGCCTGGCCCAGGAATGTCACTCCCACCGCCGCCAGAACCAGCGGTTTCAGCATTCGCCTCCAGACTTCCGCGGGTCGCAACAGGCGGGGCGCGCGCGGTCCAAATGTCGCAGACACCAGATCGAGGTGCCCGGGCTTTCCCAGATAATAGACATTGGGACCAACCGCCGCGTTCGAGTTCTCCAGACGGCGGGCGTGCTTCTCGTAAACGGCGCTGAATACGAAGCTCTGCGGGTCTTCAAGGCTTCCGAAATATTTCGCGTGGGCCGTGCATGTATTAACGCAGGCCGGCTGTTCGCCGCGCTCCAACCGCGCCGAACAGAAGTCGCACTTATCAACCTTATTCGTCCGGGCATTGATGTAGCGGGCATCATACGGACAGGCTTCCATACAGTAGCCGCATCCGATACACAGGCTCTGATCAACTTTTACGATGCCGTTTTCCGCCTGGTAGGTAGCTCCCGTCGGACAAGGCATGACGCACGGAGGATGGTCGCAGTGGTTGCACTGTCCCACGTGGAAGGTGGACACAAGCTTGGGAAACTTGCCGACGATTCCAGTGGAACGGATATGGGTGCGCGCCTGCCCAATCGGAACCTCCCATTCCTCGCTGCAAGCCACGGAACATGCCTGGCAACCCACGCACTTATCGAGATCGATCACCATGGCGTAGCGCGCCATCAAGCACCTTCTTTCAGCACGCGAACGAAGTTCACGCGCATTCCTGTGCCGCCCATGATGGGATCGACCTGCACCTGCGTCATCAGTTCCGTGTCCGACGCTCCCCGATGATAGGCCCGCCGCAACTTCGGCGACTCATGGCCGAAGCCGTGCACCATGAAGGCGCAGTCCGGACGAATACCTTCGGTCAGCCGGATTAGTACTGGTAGGCTTTTCACGCCGTCGGAATTCTCCAGCACAACTCGCTGTGCTTCGCGAAGGCCGAAGCCTCTGGCAGCGTCGGTGTTGAGCCACACTTCGTTTTCGGACATCAGCGAATACAGCCGGGCATTGTTCTGAGTCCGCGCAAACGAATGGACCGGAGAACGTCCGTAAATCAGGCGGAAGTAGCCATCTGGGACTTCCGCCACAGGGGTGAAGCGTGGCATTGGATCGAAGCCCAACTCCTTGAGTGTCGGAGAATACAGTTCGATCTTGCCGCTTTCAGTCGGAAATAGCGGACCATCCTCCGGCAGACGGTCTTCGATATAAGGGCGGCCGGGAAATGCGATTGCTCCCTGCACCCGCAGCGTCGCTGCGTCAATCCCGAGCGGCTTGATCAAAGTTGCCAGGTGCTGCTCTGGAGTGTCCCACGGGAAGTAAGCCTCCAGACCTAACCTCTTGGCCATTTGTTTAGCGATCCACCAACCCGGCTTCGATTCGTACATGGGCTCGACCGCCGGTTGGCGAATCGCGATGAACGGCTGCTTGGCCGACGCCACCACCGCAGGCATGTCGTAGCGTTCCAGATAAGTCGCTTCCGGCAAGACCAGGTCGGCATAGTTGACCTGGTTCATCGGCATGATATCGACCACTGCCAGGAATTCGAGCTGTTCGATCGCCTTCAGCGTCTTCTCCCGCTGCGGGATGCTTTGCAGCACGTTCTGCCCGTAAACTACCCATGCTTTGATCGGATACGGTTTACCGCTCAGCGTTGCATCAATCAGCCCGTTGGTAAGTCCCTGCTCTTCGGAGGCCAGCGGATAGCGGGTCCCAGCCCCGTCCACCCGTTTACGGGAGCTTTTGGGGAACGGCGGGAGCGCGAACTTCCCGGTCTTGATCGGAGTGGGCAGAAAGATCCCGCCCTTGCGTCCCCAACTGCCGGTCAGCGCAGTCAGGATAGCCATGGCGCGAGCCCGTTGCGTGTCGTTGCCGTACCAGGTCACGTGACGTCCGGGATGAAGCGCCACGGCAGGTTTGGCATCGCCCATGGCCTGTGCCGTCTGCCGGATCACTTGGGCGGAGATCTCGGTGATCGGCTCGGCCCATTCCGGCGTGAACTCGCGCACGTGCGCCGCCAAGTCCGTAAATCCGTGGGCGTATTTCTCGATGTACTCCCGGTCGTAGATACATTCTGAAATGAGTACGTTGATCCAGGCCAACAACAGCGCAGTGTCGGTTCCGGGCCGAATGGGCAGCCAATAGTCGGCTTTTGCCGCAGCGGTCGAGAATCGCGGATCAACCACGATGAGCTTCGCACCGCGAGATAGCCCCTCCGCGAATGCGGTGACTTGCGAGGTGAAGACATTTTCCCCGATGTGGGAGCCAATCAGGATGATCAGCTTGGCCTCTTCGAGGTCAACCGGTTCGGGAGAGTTTAGACCTTGGCCGAAGGTGAGTGCATAGCCGACTTCGCGAGGGCCGCGGCATTGCGCGAAGGCCGGCTCGGCACTGTTCGGCGTGCCGTACGCTTTCATCAGCGTACTGAAAAATCCAGAGGCGACGCCGTGCGGGAAGAACCCCACGCTTTCCGGCCCGTACTTCTGTTTTATGTCCTTGAGCCGTTGTGCGAACAAATCCAGCGCCTGGTCCCAGCTCACTCGCTGGAACTTGCCTTCTCCGCGTTGTCCAATGCGAACTTGCGGATACTTCAGCCGGTCCGGATCGTAGAGCAGTTCCGGCCCAGCGTTGCCACGCGCGCACAAACGGCCCTTGGTCAGGGGATGATCGGGGTTGCCAGCTACGCGGACGAGTTTGCCGTCGCTGACTTCTGCCACCGCGCCACAGCGCCAGAAACACATCTCGCAATTGGTGGCGATTCGCTCAACCCGCTCTGAACCTCTCCAGCCGGGCGGGTTCTGGATCGCTTGGGCCGAGGTTGCGCCTGCACCCAAAGCCACCCCAGCAACCGAAGACAGCTTCACGAAATCGCGTCTGGTGAGTTTTTCGCCCATGGACGTACTGCGCCTTTTTCCGAGCCCTGCGAATTGCGGAATACCAAAACTCGATGGTATTCAAGGCTCTAACGAAGAAACGCATCCTCATGACGAAGTGTTACAGACTATTTCGCAATGTTCCCATTTTGGGAATACAAATAGTCCTGCAATGACCTTCGCCGGCCGACGCCTAAGTTTGGGCGGAATTCAGATCGGCTGTCACGAGGTATCCGAACTGCCCAACACGCTTGCACATGAGATTTCCGCAGCCCTTCCCCTTCAAGAATGACGTCACTGAGCCATCCGAAATTCGATGCTCCTGCGGAGGGCCCGGCGGTGCGGAACAGTCGTCTCGCCAGTCCAGGATGGCAATCTTGCCGCCCAAGACGGAAATCCGCACGGCCTCGCGAAAGGTAGAATCGAGGTCGTCGATTTCGTGCCAGATATTCGCGTACAAAATCATGTGGACGCTGCGGTCAGGCAATGGAACCTGCGACGCCACACCCTGATGCAAGGAGACATTGTCCGGCGCGTTAGGCCGATCAAGCTTTCCACGCAGCAAGTCCAGCATTTCCGGCTGTAGGTCCACTGCAAACACGTGACCCAATGCGCCCACAGCGCGCGCGATCGGGATACTGAAGTAGCCGGTGCCGGCACCTATATCCGCCACTTTCATTCCCGGCCCAACTCGCAGATGAGCCAGGACTTCCTCCGGCGGCAACCATTTCAATCGTTCGGGATCTTCGAGTTTGTGTGCTTCGGTGTGTTTGAATACGCGATCATTCATTCTTGTGGCCTAACATTTGCCAGATGGCGGCTTGGAAATTGCACTTCCCTGTTCCTCAGCATCGCTCCGTCGAGACCCGACGGCACGGAGGTTGGTCCCTCACGTGGGCACACCCAGTTTGGGCAAAAGCCACTGGGTCAAAACTAGGTAGCCAATCAGAAGCAGTGGAATCGTGAGCCAATCTCTCATGTAGAACTCCAATCCATCATTCCTCCTCTATACTAACGGCCGGGTTTGGAGCCGCTGGTGTTGATGCCGAACATCGCCCAGGCTGGGCAGAACCTCACAATTCCGGTGATAATCGCGATTGCGGCAACTACGTATGCCACGATTGCCGCCGTCCCGGTGATCACGTGGAGCAGACCTAAGGCAATCAGAACCAACCCAATCACAATTCGAATCAGACGATCGATACTGCCGACATTCAATGTCACGTTTACCCCCGGGTAGTGCTCGTTTTGTCGATTGCTACTTCGCTTTTGGTTTTCGACTGAGGCTGAACTCCCAGCCGCAATATTTTCCTTCCGGAGACTCCGGCGGGCAGTGCAGGCACCTAGTTCGAATCCGAGTGTCAACCGTGCGAGCGAACGTCTCGAATTCAACCGTCCCGACGGACTTGCAAGGAAAATCAGTCAGTCCCTTGCGTCTGCGAGTTTCCTGCACCCGGCAGACATCCATGAACAGCCGCAGGCGTTTGCCGTCTTCCGACCATTCGGTTCGCTGCGAGTTGATCAAGCTGTACTGTCGCAAGCCCAAAGCCTTTTCCAACCCCGCTAGGCCGCTTCCGGACCGGATATTGAAGGTCGTCATGATGCGGTTTGCCTCGGCCACCGCGAACCGCTGCCATGCCACTGTGTCCAGATAGATGGCGGCGGCCATCCCAAGACCTTCCTCCGCAGCGAGGAACCAGCAACCGTCATGAGCCAACCAGTTTTTCGCAAACATTTCCAGGGCGCGCAGCAGATCCTCGCGACCCATGGAATGGAAAGCTGTTGTACGCACCCTAGTTGGAACCTGAACAAGACTTTGTATTACATCATCGGCCGTTACCATTCTCTCACCGCCAAGCATAAGCACTTCCGACTGTAGTCGGGCCGCGGGCTTCACCGATCGAGGCGCCGTTACGTGCATGGACTGCCGGGTCGCCGCCTTTGTCATTTCGATCCCTCGCTGCTCCCGGATTGGGCGAGCATACCAGCTACCCCGTTAGGCGCGGCCACCGCATCGCGCGTTTGCTGTAGCGTTGCCGCCAACGAACTCTTGGGCAGTTGTCGCACAACCGGGTCGATCAGCCAGCGCAGTCCCGCTGGCACATCCCGGCTCAACGCCATCGCTTCAATCTCGATGTATACACCTCCGTCGCGTTCTTCGAAGCGTGTGATGTTATAGATCCGCCATATGTAACCGTGCCCTTGGTCCGGCGGTAATTTGCGCTGACTGGGTTCGCCGTAGTTCTCGACGTCCTGCAACCGCGTTGTACGAGAGACGGTATACCATCTGTGTTCATCAAGTTCGGTGGTCTGCGACTCGTAGTCACCTTCCAGGACAGGCGTCACAAAGAGAACCTTTTGGCGCAAAACCATGGAAAAGCTGTATCCGGCTCCTGTGTGACTGAGCAGGCGAGCGTCCACCACGGTCGGATTAAAGAACTGCCGGTACCGGTCGTAATCATTCAATCGGGCGACAACATCGCCGATGGTTGCGTTGGGAACGAATACATCGCCCACCCAGTCGGTAATGATCCCGTGAGGCACCGCTGTGTGACCATTGTTGCCGACTGGCGATATCACAGTCGCCCCGCCACGCAATCGGGCACGCAGACCAGGGTCGTGAACAATTAAGAAGAATGAGTCCTTCTGCCGGACGTCATGCTCCAAGCGCACGTTCGCTGTCCCAATGTATTCATCCCAAGCGGCCAGCGTCTGCGGCCGCAGGATATCGGTTTGCGCGAGAAGCGGTACTGTCAAGAGTGCAAAGAGTAGCAAGCCCACTCGATTTTTCACGCCACATTCCTCCTCTCCGGACGGTCCTTAGCCCGGACCTAGATCGGCCCTTTTGCGCTCAGGCGTTCGCCACTGCGGTTGGTTCAACCGCGCGCACGAACACCTCTGGCTGCAGTTCGATTTGGCTTTTCACCGATCGGGAAATGAGACAAGCGCGCTCAGCTTTTTCGAGCAACCGGAGGGCACGCTCTTGCTCGGAGGCTGCCGCGATCTCCAGCAGCGGCTGGACCACGACCTTGGTAAAGTTGAATCCACCCTGTTCCTTTTCCAGGATCGCTTCAACCTCGACTTGTAGCGACAGGAACTCGAACTTGGAGAACTCGGCGATGGCTTTGAATGTGGTCACGAAACAGGATGCAATTGCGGCCGCGAAGAAATGCTCAGGCGTCCAAGTGCCTGCATCGCCCATAAATTCAGGCGGGGCGCTGAACCGTATAGGGTCAGCGATCCCCTCGCCAGAAACCCTGCCTTTGCGTCCTTCTGTCCAAGTTGCGCTGGTGTAGTAACGATAGTCCGGCATGCTTACCTCCAAAACCCGGCGTAACTTCCAATAAACGCAGCCGGAGGCTGATTCGTTACAGGAAATTCTTGGATTCTGTGGGTAGCGGTCGGTCGAGCAATTTGGAACGACGCTCAGCGTCGAAGTTGCTGTCAATCAAAGCTTTCGGTCACGAGCCTACAGTTGCCGCGTTCCCTTGAAGATAAACGGCGCTGTCTTGATCTGGTGCTTCTGGCGCTTCGCCGACGGCATTCAGCGCCTGGCGCAGATCGGCGATCAGGTCCGCCACGTCTTCGATGCCAACCGAGTACCGCACGAGGCCATCGCTATAGCCCGCCGCACGCCGATCCGTGGGTGAAATGCTGGCGTGCGTCATCGATGCGGGGTGTTCGATCAGCGTCTCCACTCCACCTAGCGAAACTGCCAACGTGGCAACTCGCACGTTGTCCATCAGCAGTCGTCCGGCTTTCATACCGCCCTTCAATTCGAAGCTGATCATGGAACCGAAGCCGCTCATCTGCCGCTTGGCCAGTTCATGCTGTGGGTGGGATTTCAGCCCGATGTATAGCACCTTACTCACCTCAGGCTGTTGTTCAAGCCAAAGCGCAATTTCCATCGCGTTTTGCTGGGCCCGCTCAACCCGGATTCCGAGCGTCTTGAGGCCGCGCAGCACCAGGAACGCCTGGTGGGGGTCCATGTTGCACCCAGAGTTAATCATCGTCTTGCGCAGACGCTTGTAGATGTCCTTCTCCCTGGCCACGATGATTCCGCCTACGACATCAGCATGGCCGTTGATGAACTTGGTCACCGAGTGAAGCACTACGTCAGCGCCCAATTCCAATGGACGCTGCAGGTAGGGGCTGGCGAAGGTGTTGTCCACCACCACCAGGCAGCCGTGAGCGTGCGCCAGGTCGGAGATTCTTGCGATGTCGCTGACTTGCATGGTGGGATTCGCAGGCGTTTCCAGATAAACAACTCTGGTATTGGGTCGCAGCGCCTGCTGAACCTGTGCGAAATCGGAAGTGTCGACGTAGGAGGCGCTAACTCCAAAGCGCGAGAAGTCCTTCTCCATCAATCCCCGGCTCGGACCGTAGACGGACGCTGTACTGACAACGTGTGCGCCTGCCTCAAGCAGCGCCAAGTAGACGGTGCATACGGCACCCATGCCAGAACTGGTGGCGATGCCACCGCAGCCGTGCTCCAACTCAGCGACGTTGTCTTCCAGGGCAGCAATGGTGGGATTCCCGATACGCGTATAAATGTAGCCTTCTTCCTCGCCGGCAAAGAGCGCCGCACCATGGGCAGCATCACGAAATGCGAATGTAGAGGTCTGGTAGATGGGAACATTAACCGAACCAGTCGCGTCCGACTTGTGCCCGGCATGAATCAGTTTGCTGTTAATACCCAGGTGTTTCGTGTCCATGAATTTTCCTTCTGGCTCCCCGCCCGCCATCGGGTTGACGCAAGTAATCGCCCTTCCCGTATCTCGGGGAAACCAATCAGTATCACGCACAAGTCACTGGCAAACAGTGATAGTGAGCACAATCTCAGGTGACCGTTGGACCACGGCAGGAAACTCGCCGACACGACGGGGCCTGCGACCCCGGGAGCCTAGCTTCCGTCACGAATGATTCGGCAGGACTCAATATCGAAGGTGACGGCTCCGATGGCAAGCCGCGTCTGATCGCGGAGGCCGGCGACGAATTGCAGGAATCGCCACAGATCGGCAAAGTTGCTGACCAAGCCAATCGAAGCACGAAGTGCTCCAGCGCTCTTGTGGCCGCGGCCTTCCATCAATTGCATGAAACTGGTCAGATTGGCCTCGTCACCCAACGCGTAGGCCGCCCGCATGTCGTCTTCGGTCAGTCCTTCGGCAATTTCCCCAACACCGGGATTACAGAAGCATCCGCTACGCAGTGAGATTCCTTCGTTGCCGGCCAGTTCCTCGACCCGTCGATAGTCCAGCAGATGTCCATGCGGATCGTAGAGGTTGAAGGTCACTGTTCCGCCACGCGCTTCGGTTGTTGTGGGTCCGTAGATGCGCACCATGGGGTGCCCATTGCTGTGGCGTAGCGCTAACAACTCATCCAGGATCCAACCGGTCAGGCAGCGGACGCGTTGCGTGATCAGGTCCATTCCAATTGCCTGAAGGTGGCGTAGGCCGATTTCAACTGCAGGGATGGACAGGTAATTCAGGGTTCCATCTTCGAAAGCGGCTTCGCTCCGGGCGAGGACATGGGCCCGGCCTTGAACGGAAGCGAAATTCACCGTCCCACCAGCGAACCACGGCCTTCTCAACTTTGCAAAAGTGGATCTCCGAATGAGCAGCGCGCCGACGCCGGTCGGATAACCAAACATCTTATAAAACGACAGCGTCACAAACTCTGGTTGTACTGTCCGCAAGTCCAGACGATTCGTAGGCACGTATGCCGCCGCATCCAGCAATACCCGCCAACCTTTGGATTGCGCTCTTTCCACAAGTTCGAAGGGATGCTTGACGCCGGAGAAATTCGATTGCGCCGGGTAGGCGAACAGATTTTCACGAGCAGGATCGCCCTGATCCAAAAGAACGTCTAGCTGGTTCATGTCGAGACGCAGATGA